>JACCDK011484803.1_pt1 | contig 54028 bp, 53 predicted proteins | sample 7445871 | NCBI WGS metagenome assembly JACCDK01 (sample SAMN15323436, study PRJNA562643) | freshwater metagenome | isolation source: river surface water | place: USA:Blue River Watershed | collected 2017-08-15 | reverse complement strand
GATTTCCTTTTTCGAAGAAATGGCAAAAGCGTTGTTAGGTTAAGTAAGAACCTTTCTCGAACAACTCCTGAATTGAAAAGGTCTGATTTAAATCAATTAACCAAAAATGCTCTTCGGTCATACATGAGGTACTGGTGCGACACCTTCCGTATTCAAAACTGGAATCGCGAAAGAATTTTGAATTCAGTAACTATGTCTAATGGTAATTTGTTGATAGACCGTATCGACAATGGAGACGGAGTTGTGGTTGCTCTTCCACATTCGGGTAACTGGGATTTGGCTGGAGCTTATTTCTGCACGTTAGGAATTCCTCTGGTCACTGTTGCCGAGCGGTTGAAACCAGAGGCTCTCTTTCAGAAATTTTTGCAACATCGAACAAGGATGGGTTTTGAAGTATTGGCACTTGATAATCGATCTTTTGCCACTCTATTAAAAAGGGCTCGTGAAAAAAGGCTCATCGCACTCGTTGCAGATAGAGATTTATCTCGTTCAGGAATCGATGTTTCATTTTTTGGCGCACCGGCTCGTATGCCCGCAGGTCCTGCATTGCTTGCTGTGAAAACTGGAATTCCGCTCATTGTCGCTCATGTGTCATATACGCCACATGGGATTCACATCGATTTCCATGATGTGCCCGTACCCACTGTTGGAAATGATGAGGAACGAATTGCGCGAACAGTTCAAGAATGTGCAAATATTTTTGAAATTGGAATAAGGAGCCATCCTGAAGATTGGCACATGCTTCAAAGAATTTGGATAGATGAAGATTTCGTTGAGCGGGAGGTCTCGTGATGGTGATTTCCGCTAAGCGGATAGGAATCGTCTGCCCATATGGTTGGGATACTCCTGGAGGTGTACAAAGCCATATTGCAGATTTAGCTGAATACCTCATAGCTGCCGGACATATGGTTTCTGTATTGGCCCCGGCGCTATCCGATGAAGATTTGCCAGAGTATGTTGTCAATGCGGGAAGGCCGATAGCGATTCCTTACAACGGCGCCGTTGCTCGCGTTTTGTTTGGGCCGATAGCTTTCGCTCGCGTGCGTCAGTGGATCTCTCAAGGTGATTTTGATCTAATTCATCTCCATGAACCCGCAATTCCATCCATCTCGCTTTTAGCATGTTGGGCAGCCGAAGGGCCTATGGTCGGAACATTCCATGCGGCGGCAAAGCGGCAGAAAGTTTCTTTCGCTGTTGTGCCATTCCTTGAACCCGTTATTGAGAAACTCACTGCACGAATAGCTGTGAGTGAAGCTGCGCGAGAAACGCTCACTGAGCACTTAGAAACCGATGCAATAGTGATTCCAAATGGAATCTACGCATCTCGTTACCGTAACGGAGTAGTTAAGCCAGAATGGTCAGGGCACACCTTGGGTTTTATGGGTCGTTACCAAGAGCCGAGAAAGGGACTTTCTGTACTTCTTGAGGCTCTACCTCAAGTAATTGATAGATATCCGGATACACAGGTGTTTGTCGCAGGACCAGGTAATCCAACTGAAACTTTGGCGGTTATTTCTCCTGAATTGCGACAACGCTTTCAATTCTTGGGTCGAATATCAGAAGAGGAAAAGGCGGATTTTCTGGCATCGGTGGGACTTTATATAGCACCCAACACCAGGGGAGAATCCTTTGGAATTATCCTCACGGAAGCGTTAGCAAGTGGCGCAAGCGTCGTAGCCAGCGATATTCCTGCATTTGATTCACTTCTCGGTCATGGCCAATATGGAACACTTTTTCAATCTGAGAATAGTGAAAGCTTGGCGGAGAGGATTATTTGGTTATTTGAAAATTCCAAGGAACGCGACCGAAAGGCGCGGCTTGGAAAAGAGTTCGCACAAAATTTTGATTGGGATGTTGTCGCTGAGAAGATCTTTGATGTTTACGAGATGGCCATGGTAGGAGCGCAGAAAGTTGCACTTGTATCCGAAAGTAGAGCGTGGAATAAATTGCTTGGAAGGGATTAATCAGTTGAATAACTACCTTCTTCTTGCACTTTTAACAATCTTTGTTGCTTGGTATTTGTCTTATTCGGCTACCCGTTTGGATCGATTGCACCATCGAGTCGAGACCAGTTGGGCAAATTTGGATAGTTTGCTGCAAAAAAGAGCTGCAATTGCGATTGAGATCGCTCGGTCAGAAATTTCAGATCCAGCAGCGTCATTTCTACTCACTTTGGCAGCACATCAAGCTCGAGATGCAACTATGCAAGAGCGCTCAGTTGCTGAGAGTGGGCTCAGTTCAGCCCTCCGAGTCTTGCTCGAAGGTGATAAGCGAGATCTAGGGGCGAAAGAGCAGGAACTTATCTCTGAATTAGAAGACCTGAATGAAAAGATTGAAATGGGAATAGCAATCCATGTTGAGGCCGTTCAACGAACAAATATGGTTCGAAGAAAGCCGCTAATTCGAATTTTCCGTCTCGCTGGAACTGCGCCGGAACCAATTGTTTACGAATTTGAAGCCGATGCTCGCTAAAAAATCTCTCGTCTCCTTAACGGCACTGCTTTCAACGGCAGTATTAGGTGTGGCCCTGTTTTCTCCCCGTGAAGGTTTAAGTATCCAGAAACTGCTTGAAGAGAAGAGCTATAACTCAATATCAGGACGTGAAGGTAAGGATGGTCCCGTATTAGTGGTGAAGATTGATGACACGCGAATGGCACACCCACAAATAGGTGTGGAATTTGCCGATGTTGTCTATATCGAGCAAGTAGAAGGTGGCTTAACTCGTCTTGCTGCCGTTTATTCTTCTTACATCCCACGCGAGATTGGTCCAGTTCGCTCTGCGCGAATATCTGATCTTGAATTGATCGCCCAGTATGGAAAAGTTGGTTTCGCGTACAGTGGTGCACAGTCAAAATTGCGACCAGAAATTGAATCTGCCAATCTTTTCGACTTAGGTGCGCAAAGTATGTCTTCAACTATTTACACAACCGATTCCACTCGCACTCCGCCTTATGCAATGGTTTTGCGAGCCGATCTACTCTTGGAGTACGCGTCGCAACGAGGTTATGAATTTTCGATTTCTAAAAATATGGGTTGGAATTTTTCAGAGGAAACAGAACTTGGATTACCAATCACATCGGCAAAGATTGGCTGGCCTGCAAGTTCTTATGAAGCACAGTGGTCTCAATCGGATAGAGTTTGGAAATTGAAGCACAACGGTAATTCAAATGTTTCATCAACAGGCTCAGTTTTGACGGCGGATACCTTTGTAATTCAAATTGTTTCTATTACTGATTCGATATACAAAGATAAAGTTGGAGGCATTACGCCATTTTCGGCAACCGTTGGAACTGGCCGTGGCTATATATTGCGTGATGGGAAATTCATTGAAGGAATTTGGACCAGATTATCTGCAGAATCTGGCACAACTTGGAGAACTAGCGCGGGTGAAGAAATCCCCTTTTCTCGAGGCAAACTTTGGGTGGCTTTAACCGACAAAGAGCCTATTTTCACGCCTCACTTCGAGGATGCAGGAGACAGCCGAACAAAGTAGACTCAACTTCTTGAAAAGTGATTTCATGAAAATGCAAGGGGTCGGAAGAGATGTCAGAGCAATCAAGTAGCCAATCAGTGGGCACTGCACGCGTAAAACGCGGTATGGCCGAAATGCTGAAGGGCGGCGTCATTATGGATGTCGTGAATGTCGAGCAAGCCAAAATTGCCGAAGATGCTGGCGCTTGTGCGGTAATGGCTCTCGAGCGTGTTCCTGCTGATATTCGCGCTCAAGGCGGAGTTGCTCGCATGTCTGATCCAGACATGATCCAGCAGATTCAGGCCGCTGTCTCAATTCCCGTTATGGCAAAAGTGCGAATTGGACACTTTGTTGAAGCTCAGATCATTGAAAGCCTTGGCGTTGATTACATTGATGAATCAGAAGTTTTAACTCCTGCTGACTATACGAATCACATTGATAAATGGAAATTCAAAGTTCCTTTTGTTTGCGGAGCCACCAATCTTGGGGAAGCACTGCGCCGTATTAACGAAGGCGCTGCAATGATTCGTTCGAAAGGCGAAGCAGGCACCGGCGATGTCTCGAATGCGATGACTCATATTCGTACCATTGGTGCAGAGATTCGTCGACTTACCTCGATGCGCGAAGATGAGCTGTATGTTGCAGCCAAGGAACTGCAGGCTCCTTACGCATTGGTAAAGGAAGTAGCTGAAACTGGAAAATTGCCGGTAGTTCTCTTTACAGCGGGAGGAATTGCTACTCCAGCAGATGCAGCGCTCATGATGCAAATGGGGGCGGACGGAGTATTCATTGGCTCAGGTATCTTCAAATCAGGCAATCCAGCTCAGCGCGCGGCTGCGTGCGTTAAAGCTACAACTTATTATCAAGATGCAAAAATTCTGGCAGACGCATCACGTGGTTTGGGTGAAGCAATGGTTGGTATCAATGTTGCTGATATTCCGGTTCCACATCGACTAGCTGAACGAGGTTGGTAAAAGTTTCCAGAATGAGCGTTGGGGTTCTGGCCTTACAGGGTGATTTTCGCGAGCATATTTCTGCAGTCAAGGCCTGTGGCCACGAGGCAATAGAAGTTCGCACACCTGATGATTTACAAAGAGTTGATGCCTTGGTGCTTCCAGGGGGTGAATCAACGACAATTATTCATTTGGCTGAACTTTTTGGACTTTATCAACCAATCAGAGACCGTATTTCAGATGGTTTTCCTGTTTATGGTTCATGCGCAGGAATGATTCTTTTGGCGGATCGAATTATCGATGGAAAGGTTGGTCAGAAGACTTTTGGCGGTATCAATGTGACCGTTCGCAGAAATGCTTTTGGTCGGCAGATTGATTCATTTGAAAGTGAAATTGAATTCCGTGGTCGGCAACTTCATGCCGTATTCATTCGTGCCCCTTGGGTAGAAGAGGTCGGTGAGGGTGTTGAAGTTTTAGCCGCGGCAGCAGGACATCCGGTAGCTGTTCGCCAAGGTAATCTCCTGGCCACTAGTTTTCATCCAGAATTGACCGAAGATAGGGTTGTTCATACCTATTTTTTTGAAGAGGTTTGTAAAGCCCGATAAAGTACGACTTCGTCGTAATAGCGTTGTGAAGAACGAGGTGTTTCAATGTCAGGCCATTCCAAATGGGCAACGACCAAGCACAAGAAAGCAGTGATAGATAGCCGCCGTGCCAAGAATTTCGCTAAATTGATTAAGGCGATAGAGGTTGCAGCACGTAATGGTGGTCCTGATGTTGATGGGAACCCGACACTCTTTGATGCAATCGCAAAGGCAAAGAAGAATTCAATGCCGGCTGACAACATTGAACGCGCAATTAAACGAGGTGCAGGCCTTGAATCTGGTGGAGCTGACTGGCAAACAATTATGTATGAAGGTTATGGTCCAAACGGAGTTGCAATCATGATTGAGTGTCTTTCCGATAATCGTAATCGAGCTGCTTCTGAAGTAAGGGTTGCTGTCACTCGAAATGGTGGAAGCATGGCTGATCCTGGTTCAGTTTCTTATCTCTTCAACCGAAAAGGCGTCATCATCGTCAGCAAGGCATCAGGAGCTACTGAGGACTCAATCCTTGAAGCAGCTTTAGAAGCTGGTGTTGAGGAAGTTAATGATTTGGGCGAATCCTTTGAAGTAGTTTGTGAGGCAAGCGATCTCGTGAGCGCCCGAACAGCTCTCCAGAGCGCAGGAATCGATTATGAGTCAGCGGATTCTTCCTTTTTGCCTTCAATGCAGATACCTCTCGATGCAGATGCGGCTGTGAAAGTCTTTGAATTGATTGATGCCATAGAAGAGCTAGACGATGTTCAAAATGTGTATTCGAATTTTGACGTCTCCGATGAGGTTATGGCGAGCCTTTCGTAATTTGCGCCTTTTTTAGACATAGGCTTTGAAGTTATGAGCCAATCTTTTAAGCGAATCCTCGGGGTAGATCCTGGGTTGACCCGCTGCGGAATTGGCGTGATTGAAGGCAGTCCAGGAAAGCCCCTGAAACTAGTTGGTGTTGGCGTCATACTCACATCTAGCGATTTGCCCTTAGAGCGTCGACTTCTGCAACTTGAATGTGAGTTAGAAGAATGGATTTCATTGCATCGTCCAGATGTTGTTGCTATTGAAAGAGTTTTTTCCCAACACAATGTGCGAACTGTGATGGGTACTGGTCAAGCTGCTGGAATCGCTCTTCTTGTGGCAGCGCGGCGCAATATTCCAGTGGCTATGCATACTCCTTCTGAAGTTAAGGCTGCTGTTACAGGTTCTGGTCGGGCAAACAAGGTACAAGTTGCTGAAATGGTGAAGCGTTTACTGAGCCTGGATTCAATTCCAAAACCTGTCGATAGCACAGATGCTCTAGCGCTTGCGATCTGTCACCTGTGGAGGGGAAGTGGCAATTCGAAAATTAGCGAAGCTCTTCAGTTGGAAAAGAATCGCATTGCAAAGTTGGTGAAGAAATGATTTCACTGCTTAATGGAGTCGTTCGCTCAGTTTCTTATGATAAAGCGATAATCGAGGTAGGAGGAGTTGGCCTCAGTGTGTCTATTTCCTCGCGCACGTCTGGCCATTTGAACATAGGCATGCCAGTTCAGCTTTTCACCACGCTGATTGTGAGAGAAGATGCCTTAACGCTTTTCGGGTTTTTGGACGAAGAAAGCCGAAATGTTTTTGAACTTGTGCAAACTGTTACAGGAATTGGGCCAAAGGTGGCACTTGCCATAATGGGAAGCCATTCTCCTCAATCGCTAGCCTTAGCAATTGCTCAAGAAGATATTTCGGCCATAGAGAAAGTGCCAGGCATTGGTCGGAAAGGTGCTCAGCGGTTGATTTTAGAACTTAAAGGCAAAATTAATGACTTTAGTTCTGCAACAAAAATTGACCACCATCAACCTGCTTGGAGAGAGAAATTGGCTGCTGCACTAATTTCTCTTGGTTTCACAGCGAAAGAATCTGATGCAGCCATAAATTCTGTCACATCCGATTATGCAGAAAATGGTTTAGAGCCAAATGAAAATGAATTATCGGATCTCCTCAAGCTAGCACTGCAGAGCGGCAGGCGTTCTTAAATGAGCAAAGAGCGTATGGTTGATGCTAACGAACAACCGGAAGAAATTTCTGTCGAACAAGCGCTACGTCCCAAGACTCTTGAGGATTTCATCGGGCAGCAACGTGTTAAGCAGCAAGTTGACGTTCTCTTAAGTGCAGCGCGTCAACGAGACGCGGCTGCTGATCATATTCTTCTATCTGGCCCTCCAGGTCTTGGCAAAACTACTCTCGCGATGATTCTGGCATCTGAAATGCAGGCGCCGTTACGCATTTCGAGTGGACCGGCTATTACTCATGCCGGAGATTTAGCAGCGATTCTTTCATCACTTGTAGAAGGTGAAATATTTTTCCTAGATGAAATTCATCGTCTACCTCGTCCTGCTGAGGAACTTCTCTACTTGGCAATGGAAGATTTTCGTGTTGATGTGGTTGTAGGAAAAGGTCCGGGCGCCACTGCAATACCGCTGCAGTTGCCACGCTTTACTTTGGTTGGTGCAACAACTCGTGCTGGGCTTCTTCCAGCACCACTTCGTGATCGATTTGGATTTACAGCTCAGCTAGATTTCTATGAAGAGAAAGAATTGGAAGATGTGCTCGCTCGAAGTGCAGTACTATTGCGTTTAGAAATTGATAAAGAAGCTATAAGTGAAATCGCTTGTCGCTCGCGTGGAACACCACGTATCGCCAATCGACTCTTGCGCCGGGTCCGAGATTTTGCTCAGGTACGTGGTTCAAAAACTCTCACACATTCAGATGCGAAGGCAGCGCTGGAGATGTATGAAGTAGACGAGCAGGGATTAGATCGCCTCGATCGTTCAGTCCTTGTAGCGTTGATTGAGCGGTTTAATGGCGGGCCAGTGGGGCTTTCCACCTTGGCTATCGCTGTCGGAGAGGAAACTGAAACGGTTGAATCCGTGGCGGAGCCATTCTTGGTGCGCAAAGGTTTCATGGCTCGTACGCCACGCGGGAGAGTAGCCACACCTGCGGGATTTGCTCATGTGGGACGAACGCCACCTGATACTGCTGCCACTCTTTTCGACACACCCTGTACGTAACGCCTAGAATCTCCTCTTATGTCCACATCAAATTCATCTGTGAAGACTCCTGTGAAAACCAGCGGTCGCCCAGGCAGAGCGCTTGCGATTTTGGCTGCGTTTCTTATTGCCCTTCTTGCTACCGCGCTTATTCAAGGAGCGACGGCTGTTCGATTAGGTTTGGATTTGCGAGGGGGAACCAGCGTCACCCTTCAACCTCGCGCTTCTACTGATGCTGGCAAAGTGACATCTGAATCCATCGACCAAGCAGTTGCCATTATCCGCCAGCGCGTGAATTCTGTTGGTGTTGCAGAATCTGAAGTAACAGCGCAGGGAAGTGGTGCAAATCGACAGATTGTAATTTCAGTTCCAGGTGAGTCCGGTCGACGAGTTGTCGATTTGGTGGGTCAGACAGCTGAATTGCGTTTCCGTCAGGTTCTTGCTGAGTCATCAGCGCTGGCGGGAGCAGGTGGCGGAGATGCAACTCCGGCTGCAGGAATTTCTGCAGATCTCAATGCGCGATTTGCGGCGCTTGACTGTACAAATCCAGCCAATTTGCAAGGCACTGGTGCTGATGCACCAAGCGAAACTATTGTCGCTTGTGCCCGAACAGGAACTGCAAAATATATTTTGGGTCCGGCCGAAGTTCTAGGTCAGCAAGTTTCGAAGGCATCTGCAGGAATTGATCAGCAGGGGGCTAGCGCTTGGTTTGTTTCATTGACCTTTGATGGAGAAGGAACCAAAGCTTTTGGTGCACAGACGGCTCGAGTGACCTCACTTCCATCTCCACAGAATCAAGTTGCGATTGTTCTAGATGGTCTAGTTGTTTCAGCTCCTTCTATCCGTGAAGCAATTCCATCGGGTGAAGCGCAGATAACCGGTTCATTTACCCAGTTGGAAGCTCAAGATTTGGCTAACGTACTTAAATATGGCGCCCTGCCTTTGGCATTTGATCGGGGAGAAGTTCAACAAGTTTCACCAACCCTAGGTGAAGATCAATTGAATGCAGGACTTCTTGCTGGTGCTCTTGGTCTTGGTTTAGTTCTCATCTTCTCAGTTCTCTATTACAGAGGGCTTGGTTTGGTCATCGTTGGATCGTTAACTATCGCCGCCGCGATGATCTATCTCCTATTCCTTGTCCTAGGAAAAACTATCGGATTCACCCTCACGCTGGCCGGTATCGCCGGAGCTATCGTTGCTATCGGTGTTACAGCAGACTCGTTCATTGTTTATTTTGAACGTATTCGTGACGAACTTCGCGATGGTAGAACTCTAAGAACAGCAGTTGAAACAGGATGGACGCGTGCAAGACACACAATCATCGTTGCAGACCTTGTCTCTTTAATCGCCGCAACTTTGCTTTACTTCTTTGCAGTGGGCGGGGTCCGCGGATTTGCCTTCACTCTTGGTCTCACAACGATTGTTGATCTTTTGATCGTCTTCCTCTTTACAAAGCCAGCGCTCACGATAGTTTCGCGTTGGAGTTTCTTTGCCTCTGGCCACCCACTCTCTGGGTTATCACCTAAGAGCGTTGGAATGAGAAATAAGGACGCAAAAATAGCTCAACCATCCACACCACAGGAGGCATAAGAAATGGCGAAATTATCCGGTCTTGGTGGTCGTCTCTATTCTGGCGAAACTTCATTCAATATCATTGGAAACCGCAAACGGTGGTATGCCTTTTCCGCGATTTTCATTGCGCTCTCTACCTTTGCTCTTGGAGCGCAAGGGCTTCATCTCGGAATTGAATTTAAGGGCGGTGCATCATTCACCGTTAATCAACCTTCGGCGACAGTTCAAGAAGCACGCGAGGCAGTTGAGTCAGTTGGGATTCCAGGGGAGTTCATTGTTCAGAAGATTGGCGATTCTAAGGTTCGCATTCAGACAGGCGCGCTAGATCCAGCTCAATCGCAGGCGGTGGAAGCGGCGCTAACAGCTAAGTTCAACGTTGATGCTGAATCTATTGATACCCAATTGGTTGGACCTTCATGGGGAAAGGAAATTACTAAGAAGGCCCTCTACGGATTAATTGCCTTCCTTTTGGTCATCATGATCTTTTTGGCGATGGTTTTTGAACCGAAGATGGCAGCGGCAGCGATTTTGGCGGTTGTACATGACGTCTTCATCACCGTAGGGATTTACGCTCTAGTTGGTTTTGACGTCACCCCCGCAACCATTATTGGATTCTTAACCATTCTTGGTTATTCCTTGTACGACACAGTAGTTGTTTTCGATAAGGTTCGAGAGAACACGAAATCAATAGCTGCCAGTGGAAAAACCACTTATTCGCAAGCAGCAAATTTGGCTGTCAATCAAACAATTGTGCGCTCTCTCAATACTTCGATAATCGCGCTCATTCCTGTTGGATCGATCTTGTTCGTTGGCGCTGGACTTTTGGGAGCTGGAACACTCAAGGACCTCGCCCTCGCGCTCTTTATAGGTCTTGCAGTAGGAACATATTCATCCATTTTTATCGCTCCACCTTTCTTGGCACAGTTGCGAGAGAAGGAACCAGCTATGCAGGCTCTTGCAAAGCGAGTCGCCTCTCGAAGCGGTGGCGAAGGGGGAGTGACTGTCGCAGAGCGACCATCTCGTCGCAGCGTTCAAAAGCGCAAGGGTCGCAAATAGTTAAACTCTGATATGGAAACTCAGCCTCTGATTGCACCTTTGATAGGTGCGCTGAGAGAGCATCACCCCGAAGCGACTTTGTCTGAGATAGAGCGAGCCTTTGAAATCGCACGTGCTGCGCATGCTGGACAACTTCGTAAATCGGGTGAGGAGTACATCACTCATCCAGTAGCGGTAACCCAAATCCTCGCGGAGTTGGGGTTAAACGAAACCACGTTGATTGCGTCGCTACTACATGACACCGTTGAAGATACGCCGTACTCACTTGATCAACTTCGAAATGATTTTGGCGATGAAATTGCCAACCTCGTCGATGGCGTAACCAAGCTAGATAAGTTGACTTACGGACCAACCGCCGAAGCAGAAACTGTTCGCAAAATGGTCATAGCAATGTCACGTGATATTCGAGTTCTGGTCATTAAATTGGCAGATCGATTGCATAATGCACGAACTTGGAGTTTCGTTTCGCCAGAGACTGCCCAACGCAAAGCTAGAGAAACCCTCGATATCTATGCACCTTTGGCTCATCGTCTAGGAATGAATGCCATCAAATGGGAATTGGAAGACCTTTCTTTTGCTGTCTTGGAACCTAAGAAGTTCGAAGAAATTTCCCGCTTGGTCGCCGAAAGGTCTCCTTCACGTGATGCTCTTACCGCCGAAGTGATTGCCGATGTCGAAGGCGATCTGAAAAATGACGGAATTTCCGCAACAGTTACTGGCCGAAAGAAGCATTTTTTTAGTGTTTATCAAAAGATGGTAGTTCGAGGTCGGGAATTTAATGAAATTTATGATCTGGTTGGTATCCGTGTCTTAGTCAATGATGTTCGCGACTGTTATGCCGTACTTGGATCTATTCACGCTCGCTGGAGCCCGGTACCAGGAAGATTTAAAGATTACATTGCGATGCCCAAATTCAACCTGTATCAGTCGCTGCACACAACCGTAATAGGTCCGAATGGAAAAGCAATTGAAATTCAGATTCGTACTTATGATATGCATTCACGCGCGGAATTTGGTATCGCAGCACATTGGAAATATAAACAAGGAAATGATGTTAAGAGCGGTGTTTCTGATGGCAATTCACCAGAGATGCTCTGGCTTCGGCAATTGCATGAATGGCAGAAAGAAACAGAAGACCCATCTGAATTTTTGGAAGCTTTGCGCTTTGATTTGGGAAGTCCAGAGGTTTTCGTCTTCACACCTAAAGGATCTGTTGTTGCCTTACCGGGGGGCTCTACGCCGGTTGATTTCGCATTCTCAGTGCACACAGATGTAGGCCTGCGATGTGCTGGAGCCAAAGTAAATGGCCGCTTAGTTCCCTTGGAATCAAAGCTAAATAACGGGGACGTCGTAGAGATTGTCACAAATAAGGGCGAAAATGCAGGACCAAGTCGCGACTGGTTGAATTTCGTAAAAAGTCCTCGAGCGAGATCCAAGATAAAGGCTTGGTTCAGCAAAGAACGACGTGAAGAAGCGATTGATGCAGGTCGGGAATCTATCGCGCGTCAAATGCGTAAGGCTGGCTTGCCTTTACAAAAGATTTTTGCTGGTCATTCGCTTTTGGAATTGGCGCATGATCTTCATTATGCCGACATTGAAGCTCTATATAGCGCAGTTGGTGATGGACACGTCTCTGCGGCCTCAATCGTTGAGAAATTGAACGCTTCGTTAGGCACTGAGGATTCCCATCCAGAACCGACGTTAGAAAATATCCCAACTGGCGTCCATACGACAAGGCGTACGTCGAGTGCGATTGCAGTTGAAGGAGTTGATGACGTTCTCGTAAAGCTGGCGCGATGTTGTACGCCTGTACCTGGTGATCTGATAATGGGATTCATCACTAAAGGTTCAGGAATCTCAGTTCATCGCGAGGATTGCATAAACGCTGCAGATCTGCAAAAACATCAGAGTGAGAGAGTCGTTGGAGTGAGATGGCTTCCTGGAGCAGCAAGTCTCTTCCTCGTAAATATCCAGGTTGAAGCCCTTGATCGAGCTCGACTACTAGCGGATGTAACCAGAACTCTCTCAGAACAGCATGTAAATATTCTCAGCGCTGCGGTGAGTACCTCTAAGGACCGCGTTGCCATTTCGCGATTTACCTTTGAAATGGCAGATGCAAAGCACCTTGATTCAGTATTGGCGGCAGTACGTAACGTAGAAGGCGTCTACGATGTTTATCGAACTTAGTTAAATTCTGCCAAGTGCTTTTGCGCTTCAACCAGCCATGCTTTGCGTGCCTCGGCTGATTCGCGAGCTTCTTGGGCTTTCTTAGCATTTCCTGCTGCTTCAGCCCTTGTTGCTGCCTTGTTATAACTTTCGATCGAAGCAGTTAATTGGGAAACAACTTCAGCGGCGCGGGCCTTGGCTCCAGGATCAGTCTTACGGGCTAGATCAGCATCTGCAACCTTAATGACTTCCTCGACTTTCGCTATTCGAGCTTCGAGCTCGGCTCTCTTATCGCGATGGGTTATCCCTATTTTGTCCCAGCTGCGCATCAACTCGCGGAAAGCCCCCTTGGTGGCTTTGAGATCTGTGAATGGAACGAGCGCTTCGATTTGGACAATAAGTTCTTCTCGCTTGGCCAGGTTTGCTGCCATCGATACTTCACGTTTTTCCAAGTCAGCGTTCTTGGCAGCGAAAAATTGGTCTTGCGCTGCTTTAAATCTTGCCCAAAGTTTGGCATCTTCATTTTTCTTGCCGCGGCCAGCTGCTTTCCATTGATCCATCAGAACTTTAAAACGGCGAGCGGTGGCGAGCCAATCAGTCGAGGTTGCCAGTTTTTCTGCTTCGGTAACCAAAATTTGCTTCGTTTCTGAAACTTTCCCCGCAGCTGCCTCTAACTGCGCGAAATGTGTCCGACGACGCTTATCGAATTTATTCCTAGAAGCTGAGAATCTCTTCCAGAATTCGGCATCGCTTTTCTTATCTAAACGAGGAGCGGCCTTCCATTCATCAAGGAGGGCTTTGAGCCGATCTCCAGTAGCTTTCCAATTTTCGGAGAGAGCGAGTGATTCCGCTTCAGCGACAATCTTCTCTTTCTCAATCAAAATCTGTTCACGCCGTGCTGCCTTAGCGGCAGCTTCTGCCGCTTTCTTGGCTTCATAGGCTTCACGGTGACCTTCGATGAGAGGTTCAATCTGTTCTACTGAATGGGCCAATGCAGCCAAGTCACCAACTCCATTGAGTTCCCGAACCTGTTGGCGTAATTTTTTTACTGCTTCGTATGCGTCCTGAGGAACCATGGCTCCGCTAGTAATACGCGCTGCAGTGAGCGCAACTTCAGATGCTAAGAGTTCAAACTTTCTCACAAAATATGCAAGTGCTTCATCCGCGGTTTTGCCGGGGTAAGAGCCAACCGCTTTTTCTCCTTCTGGAGTACGCACAAAGACTGTTCCATCTTCTGCAACGCGACCAAATTTTGCGGGATCACCAATGAGGGCGGAAGCTGCACTCGCTAGCAGCGGGTGAGTTTGAGCAAGAGTTGTTGGATTTACATCAGTCATTTCGATCCCCTTTGGCGCGTTAGCCAGATAGGACTCCAAATCCATCTCCAGCTTTCGTTGACAGTTGCGTAGATTTTCTAGGGGCCAAAGGTACCCTGTGCATGCAGTTGCGGTAAATCCATGCGAGAAATAGGGGCAAAAGAATGCTCATCAAGTCATTCCCGGCGCCTATGTTCGCGACGAACTGCTGGGTTGTAGCACCTGAAGCCGGCGGAGAGTGCATCATCGTTGATCCTGGCATGCCAGACATTTCGGCCGAAATAGCGATGATTATCCAAGAACATAACCTAAAGCCAGTTGCTGCACTTCTTACTCATGGACATCTTGACCATCATTTTTCTATAAAACCATTGGCCGATGGATATGCAATTCCTACTTTTATTCACTCTGATGATCGCAGATATATAACTCATCCGAGCGAGATTGTCGGGCCTGAATTACGCCGACAACTTGAAGGCTCCATTTTTGAGGAACCAAAAGTGGTGAGTGAGATTAAGAACGGTCTCAATCTTGAATTGCTTGGCATGAACGTTAAAGTCATCCATGCTCCCGGTCACACTCGCGGCTCAGTGATGTTTCTCGTGAATGATGAAATCCTGTTGAGCGGGGATGTTCTCTTTGCTGGATCTATTGGTAGGACAGACTTACCAACTGGGAGCGCGAGTGACATGATTCAAACGTTGCGGAATAAAGTTTTGCCTTTATCGGATGATTTAAGGGTTCTGCCTGGCCACGGACCCGAGACGACCATTAAATTCGAGCGAAAAAACAACCCGTATCTGAAAGAATTGATGGCATGAAGTTCGAGAAGATTATGGCTCCTAAAGGGGTCCGGGAGTACTTGCCCCCAGAGTCGCGCGCTTTTGAATGGGTACGTGAACAGTTGATTGCTCCTGCTCGCCTTGCAGGCTATCAATTGATGGAACTTCCAGTTTTTGAAGATACCAATCTGTTCTCTCGTGGGGTGGGTGAATCCACTGATGTTGTGACAAAGGAGATGTATACATTTGAAGATCGCGGCGGGCGCTCACTGACGCTACGTCCCGAAGGTACTGCTGGGGTGATGCGAGCTGTTATTGAGCAAAATTTAGATCGTGGTCAATTACCAGTCAAAGTTTGGTATTCGGGTCAATACTTTCGGGCCGAACGCCCACAAGCCGGTCGCTATCGCCAATTCTATCAAGTGGGTATCGAGGCAATTGGAGTTGATGATCCAGCGATAGATGCTGAAGTCATATCTGTGGCATATCAAGGATTTAAACGAATCGGATTGCAGAATTTTGTTTTGCAAATCACCTCACTGGGTGACAGCGCTTCCCGTAGCGCTCATCGAATTGATCTCATGAAATTTTATGAGAAGTTGAATCTTGATGAAGTTACTCGTGCGAGGGCTCAAATCAATCCATTGCGGCTCTTTGATGATAAGCGACCTGAAATGGTAGAGGCGATGTCAAAGGCGCCTTTACTTTTGGATTACCTTTCTAATGAGGCGGCTGCAAATTTTGAGAAAGTTCAAAGTTATCTTAGAGAGTTGAATATTGATTTTGTGATAAATCCTCGAATGGTCCGCGGACTTGATTATTACACGGGAACTACCTTTGAATTCATTCATCCCGAACTCGGTGCGCAAAGCGGCATAGGAGGTGGAGGTCGTTACGACGGACTCATGGAAGTTCTTGGAGGGCAACCGCTTTCGGGCATCGGTTTTGGACTTGGAGTTGATCGTGCGTTGCTGGCGGCAATTGCTGAAAATGTCCTCCCTAATCAAAGTTTTAAAACTGATCTCTTCCTTATTCCACTGGGGGATGATGCAAAAATTGCGGCGCTACGAATTGCAGGTGAGCTACGAAATCAAGGAATCTCCTCGGAAACTGCGTTTGGAGATAGGGCGTTAAAAGGTGCCATGAAATCTGCAGATAAGTCCGGTGCGCGATTCGTAATTGTTCTGGGTGAAGCGGAAATCACACAGGGAATCGTCGAAGTAAAGCGGATGGAAGATGGATCAACTTCTTCCGTTAAGATTGAGCAATTGTCAGCCGAGCTCAAAACTCTGTTGAATTCCGACGCCCGCAGTGCGAGAAATTAGGTCATTGAATGCTGAGAAACCATGATGCCGGATCCTTGCGTGCATCTCATGTGGGACAAATAGTCACTCTTGCTGGGTGGGTAGCGCGACGGAGAGATCACGGTGGAGTTGCCTTCATTGATCTACGTGATGCAACTGGTTCAGTTCAAGTAGTAATACGAGATGAAAAGTTAGCCGGGCAATTAAGAGCTGAGTGGTGTTTGCAAATCACCGGTGAAGTTGCGCTGCGCCCTACAGGTAATGAAAATTCAAATATCCCTACTGGCGAAATCGAAGTAATGGGTGATTCCGTGATTGTTTTGAGTGAATCAGCCCCGCTTCCGTTTCCAGTTGATTCAGGTACAGAAATTGAAATTTCGGAAGAAGTCAGATTGCGTTATCGATATTTGGATCTTCGCAGAGAGGGGCCGGCAGCAAATCTCAGGTTACGCTCGAAGGTAACTTCAGCAATCCGTGGAGTAATGAATGAATTGGATTTTCTTGAAATAGAAACGCCATATCTCACCCGTTCAACTCCTGAAGGGGCACGAGATTTTCTAGTCCCAGTCCGTTTGCAACCAGGTACTTGGTATGCGCTTCCGCAATCTCCTCAGCTCTTTAAGCAACTTCTCATGGTTGCGGGCATGGAACGTTATTATCAAATTGCACGCTGTTTCCGTGATGAAGATTTCCGTGCGGACCGCCAACCTGAATTCACTCAACTTGATATTGAAATGTCTTTCGTTGACCAATCGGACGTTTTAGCGGTAGCCGAAAAAATTCTGATGAAAGTCTGGAAAGAGACCGTTGGTTATGACATACCAACACCTATTCGCCATATGACCTATGCGGATGCAATGGATAAATATGGCTCTGATAAACCTGATTTGCGTTTCGGGTTAGAACTTGTTGACGTGACTTCCTACTTTGCTCAAACGGAATTTCGTGTATTCCAAGCTCCTTATGTGGGCGCGGTAGTGATGCCTGGTGGCGCTGATTCACCGCGCCGCGAGCTTGATGCTTGGCAGGATTGGGCTAAAGCTAGAGGAGCTAAAGGAATCGCCTACATTTTGGTTAATTCAGATGGATCATTAGGTGGACCAGTTGCGAAAAATATTTCGCAATCAGAACAATCTGGAATTGCAGAATTCGTTGGTGCAAAACCAGGCGATGCCATTTTCTTCGCTGCTGGGGTTAAATCTAATTCACAACAACTTTTAGGGGCTGCTCGTTTAGAAATTGGGAAACGTTGCAATCTTATCGATTCAAGCGCTTGGGAATTTCTGTGGGTTGTTGATGCACCAATGTTTGAACCGACTGATAATGGCGGTTGGACTGCAGTTCATCATCCATTCACTGGACCTAAGCCTGAATTTGCTCACTCATTCAAGAACGATCCAGCGAGCGCTCTTGCTTACGCGTATGACATAGTTCTTAACGGCACTGAGCTTGGTGGTGGTTCAATCCGAATTCACAATAGAGAAATTCAGAAAGATGTTTTTTCAGTGATAGGACTTTCTGATGAAGAAGCACAAAGTAAATTTGGCTTCCTGCTTGAAGCCTTTAACTACGGACCACCTCCACATGGGGGAATAGCGCTTGGCCTGGATCGAGTATGCGCGCTATTGACCAATGCCGATTCAATTCGAGAGGTTATTGCATTTCCGAAAACAGCTAGTGGCGGAGACCCGCTTACTGGTGCGCCAACGCCGATTACGCCAGCACAGCGCAAAGAGGCGGCAATTGATTGGACTCCTGTTAAGGAGTAGTCAGGTACGCTATCGACATGGGTCCCGGTGGAATTGCAACGATTATTGCGGCGGCATCCCTCTTTGTTATCGCTGTTGCTGTCGCCTATGCCGTCATCCGCGTAAGTAAATTGGTAGATGAAGCAAAGGTCTCTTTAAAGGCCTTCACAGATGACACTACGCCATTAATTCAGGAATCCACTCGCACGCTCGAACTTATTAATAGTCCGCTAGAAAGCTTCGCGAAAATTACCAAGAGCGTAGAAGATGTGACGACAAAATTGACAGGTGCAACTTCAGATTTCATGGAAAAGAATGGACCCGCAGTGAAGGTGGCTGGCGCTCTTTTAAGCGCTGCACAAATCAGCAAAGGTCGCAAGAAGAAGAAAACAGATTAATTCGATTGGGTGAATGTAACTAGTGGAATCTGCCGAAATCCGTTCGCGCTGGCTGCGTTTCTTTGAGTCTGATAACCGTCAAGGGCTTACGCATACAGTCGTTCCTTCGGCCTCTTTGATCGCGGATGATCCCAATCTCCTTCTGGTCAATGCGGGAATGGTTCCTTTCAAACCGTATTTTCTGGGCGAAGTTACCCCTCCATATAAGCGAGCTACCTCAGTACAAAAATGCGTTCGCACCCTAGACATTGATGAAGTTGGTAAGACAACTCGTCATGCTTCTTTCTTCCAAATGTGCGGAAATTTCTCGTTCGGCGACTATTTCAAGGAAGGAGCAATCTCGCTTGCTTGGGAGCTTCTCACTAGGCCGATTAATGATGGTGGCTACGGTTTTCCCGAAGATAGATTGTGGGTGACTGTTTACCTAGACGATGATGAAGCTGCAGATATCTGGCATAAGAAAATCGGAATTCCACGTGAACGAATTCAGCGCAGAGATATGGCAGATAATTTTTGGTCAATGGGCGTACCCGGTCCTTGCGGGCCGTGTTCCGAAATTTATTACGATCGTGGAGCAGCATACGGTGCTGAGGGCGGGCCGATTGCTGACGAAAATCGCTATTTAGAAGTTTGGAACCTCGTTTTTATGCAGAATGAACGAGGAGCAGGAGGAGGAAAAGATGGTTATCCAATTCTGGGCGAGCTTCCTGCAAAAAGTATCGACACGGGCTTAGGACTGGAACGAACCGCAGCTTTGTTGCAAGGTGTTGAAAATATTTACGAAATTGATACGACGATGCAAATTCTTAATCGGGCTTCAAACTTGACCGGGGTTACATACGGAAAAGCTCACAAATCAGATGTTTCTTTGCGCGTGGTTGCAGACCATGCTCGAACTGCTGCCATGTTAATTGGTGATGGCGTCACTCCCGGAAATGAAGGACGTGGGTATGTGTTACGCCGAATGATGCGACGCACTATCCGAAATATGCGACTTTTGGGGGTCAACGATCCCATTATGTCTGAGCTCACTCAAGCAGCTATTGGCGCTATGGGGCCGCAATATCCAGAACTGGTAACAGATCAAAAAAGAATTCTTGCTGTTGTTGAAGCAGAAGAAGAATCCTTTTTGCAGACACTTAAAAGCGGAACTCAAATTTTCGAAATCGCTTCGAGCCAAATTAAAGCTGAGAAAAAATCGATACTTCCAGGAGATGAAGTATTCAAACTTCACGATACATATGGTTTTCCATTTGATCTGACACTCGAAATGGCTCGTGAAGAGGGCTTGGAAGTAGATGAGGCAGGCTTTAAGCGATTAATGGCCGAACAACGTAACCGGGCAAAGGCCGATGCCAAAGCGAAGAAGAGTGGTCACACCGATGTAAGCGAATATAAGAAAATTGCTGACTCTAAAGGTGTAAGTACCTTTGTAGGTTACCAAGAGTTACAAACTGAATCAGTTGTGAACGGAATCCTCGTTGATGGAGTAAGCGTGCCTGCCGCAATTTCTGGAAATGAAGTTGAAATTATTTTGAATCGGACGCCTTTCTATGCTGAAGGAGGAGGTCAATTAGCTGATGGGGGTTCGATAACTTTATCCAACGGAGCAGTGATCGAAATTGATGATGTTCAAACTCCCGTGAACGGACTCTCGGTTCATCGTGGACGTGTTTTAAGTGGTGAAGTCAATGTTGGAGTACAGGCCCTTGCATCGATTGATGTAGAACGCAGAAATGCGATTTCTCGAGCACATACAGCGACTCATATGGTTCACAAAGCATTCCGCGAAATTCTTGGCGAAACTGCAACTCAAGCAGGATCTGAAAATTCTCCAGGTAGATTCCGATTTGATTTTCCAGCAACAGGTGCCGTTCCTCTGTCGGTGTTAAATGATGTTGAATCAAGAGTGAATACGCTTCTCTTAGAGAACCTCTCCGTCACTGCCGAGACTATGTCGCAAGATGCGGCGAAGAAATTAGGTGCGATGGCGTTATTTGGTGAGAAATATGGCGATCAGGTCAGAGTGGTAAGCGTTGGAGATTGGGCTCGTGAGCTGTGCGGTGGTACGCATGTATCCGCATCTGGACAACTAGGTGTCATCAAGCTTCTTTCGGAATCCTCTATTGGCGCTGGCGTTCGACGTGTTGAAGCGTTAGTGGGAGTAGATGCGTATAGATATCTCGCGCGTGAACATCTTCTGCTCAATTCACTCACAGATCTAATCAAGGGAGCCCGTGCCGAAGAACTTCCGGAAAGAATTTCAGAGATGCTTCTGAAGATCAAGGAAGTCGAAAAGCAGCTTGCGACAGTTCGATCTGCGCACGTTATGACGCAACTTGATTCAATAGCAGAGAAAGCGCAAATTGTCGGAGGAAAATCAATAGTTTCCACCAAGATTGCGGATGGAGTTTCAGCAGATGATTTGCGAAAGATTGCGCAGGAATTAATCAATCGCTTGAGTAATGCAGTTGTCGCACTGATAAGTGTTGTTGAAGGCAAGGCTGTACTTGTCGTTGCCGTGAGTGAACCGGTGAGAAAAAGTGGCATTAAGGCAGGTGTCCTCGTAAAGATCGGGTCCACAGTTTTGGGCGGTGGTGGAGGCGGTAAGGATGATTTTGCCCAAGGCGGCGGTACCAATCTTTCTGCTATTTCGGATGCGCTGACTGCAATTTCTGGTGCAATCTCTGGGAATTAACTGATGGAGCGAGGTCGGCGGATCGCTTTTGACTATGGAGATGTCCGCATAGGTGTAGCTGTGTGCGATGCTGAAGCAATCCTAGTCTCGCCTCTCGCAGTTCTAAATACAAAAGATAAGGATTTATTGGAAAAAATAGAAGTAATCTTTGCGGAGAATAGCCCAACAACGATTTTTGTGGGTTTGCCGGTAAACATGTCCGGATCCGAAAGCGAAAGTTCGGAAAAAGCCCGGATATTTGCTCGACAACTTGAGGAATTGAGTCATGTCCGTGTAGTGCTCGTGGATGAGCGTCTCTCTACTGTAAATGCGCAAACCAAAGCTAGAGCAGCCGGAAAATCAACAAGAGATACAAAGAATTTAATCGATGCTTTTGCAGCTGTAGAAATTCTAGAGAGAGGGCTCAGCCGTGAACGCGCTCAGTAATTCAGCGTTCATGCGCATTTGTGCCGGCCTCGCTTCTTGCGTGCTGTTTACTGTTGGAGTTCATTTTTTCCGACCTGGAATAGCGCAAGCGCCAGATTATCCGTGTGTAAAAAGCGGCTCCGAGGTTATTGTTCACATTGATACAGGTGCAACTGGTTTGGACATTGCGCGTGCACTTTTTAGAAATAAAGTTGTGAAGTCCTCTGAAGCCTATTTTCGAGCGGCAGTTGGAGATCCTCGTTCATCAAAGGTTGCCCCCGGTGATCACCGCTTAACTATTGGGAATTGTGCAGCAAATGTTCTTCAACAATTGCTCGACAACAAACGCATTGTTGGATTAATAAATATCCAGGAAGGCATGTGGCTATCCGAAATTCTGCCACAAATGCAAGCTGCAGGTTTTTCTCAAGATGAATTGACTGCTGCCATGTCGCAACTGAAGAAACCGTCAGGATTCAAGGTTCTGGAAGGGTTGCTGTTTCCTGCTCAATATAGTTTCGATAAGGACACTACTGCTCTATCTGCTTTAAATTCCATGGTGGCAAGGGCTCAGGATGAGATGAATAGAGCAGGATTCTTCACTCGGAATTCCACTTTCAATGCAAGTCAACTGCTCATTATTGCATCTTTACTTCAAGCCGAAGGAAAAGAGCAGGATTTCGCCAAAATTTCGCAAGTTGTACGCAATCGATTAAAAATTGGTATGCCATTGCAATTTGATTCTACCGTTCATTATGTAAAGAAGTCTCGTGGGAATATATTCTTGAGCACATCTGGAACACTCATAAATTCGCCGTACAACACATATCGCAAATATGGTTTACCGCCCGGACCGATAAATAATCCGGGAAGACAAGCGATGAATGCGGCAATCAATCCTGAACCTGGGAGTTGGCTCTATTTCATTACAGTGGCACCTTCTGACACCAGGTTCACAGATAAGCTCTCAGAATTCAACCTCTGGAAAGTTGAATATAAGAAAAACCTTCGGAATGGACTTTTTAGGGGTGAAAATGATTAGAGGAGCTGTCCTTGGTTCTCCAATTTCTCATTCACTCTCGCCACTTCTGCATAGTGAGGCTTTTAGATATTTGGGAATAAAAGGCAACTATGAAGCTATAGAGGTCGGCTCAGGGGAATTAGCTGGATTCCTGAAAGAAGGCAAACGAAATTTCGATTATTTTTCGCTGACTATGCCCCTCAAGGAAGAATTGTTAACCCTTGATTATCCGATTTCTGAGATTGCAAGAAAATCCCAATCAGCCAATACTTTGTTTAAGTCCGGCCAGGAATGGATGGTTACTTCAACTGATGGGGTTGGATTTATCAATTCCCTTCGCCATATAGCATTTGAAAATTTTGAATCGGTTCTCATTCTGGGAGCCGGTGGAACGGCGCGCGCGATTGCCTCAGCACTTGATGGGATTGCAAGTTCAATAACGGTTATGGGCCGAACAAATGCACGCAAAGAATCTCTTGAATCGATAGTACGAAATTCTAGTTTCAATTACATCAGATGGTCTGACAAAGTGTCCTTGACTCCATATTCGCTCATAGTGAATACAACCCCGGCCGGTGCCGCGGATTTACTTGCTGAAAACATCGATTATCAGGTTACTGGGTTGTTATACGAAGTTATCTACAAACCTTGGCCGACGGTTCTTGTAAATAAATGGAATTCACTGGAAGCCCGTCATATTTCTGGACTAGAGCTACTCATATATCAAGGTATAGAACAGATACGTATAGCCATCGCTCTAGATTTTGATCAAGAAGATTTAGCAGAGTATTTGAGGAATTCTCTTAAAAAATCTTTATAGATATCCACAACCCGATATGAGGTTGTATCTGTTTCGGTAAGTTGTGAGGATGCCCTTGTTCCTGCTATTTATATCTATATACGATATTCGACATCATCGAATTCCGAATATTGCAATTGCAATACTTCCCATTTTTAAAGCTGCTACATCAGATCTGTATCTCAATTTTGAATTGTTTCTACCAATCCTTGTTTTCGCTTTCTTGTCAAAGTCTCTCTGCAATCTGGGGGGAGGAGATATCAAACTTATTGGTACATTACTTCTATTCTGCTTGCATAGAGATGCGCATACTGAATTCTTCATCGGAGTCGCTATTTGTACGGCGGTATTAATGGCAATTTATGCCTGTCGATACCGTAATGTGAAGGTTGCGGTTCCACTTGCACCAGCAATAAGTGGGGGATATCTCGCTACGTTTGCGAATTAATCTGTATCTCTGGCCGAAATTCTCCGCCATGTTTCCTTCGCATCTGCAACAATAGGCGCATGCGTTGGCTCACTGCAGGGGAATCTCACGGACAAGCTCTTTCGGCCATTATTGAAGGCCTTCCCGCTCATATCCAGGTATCCACTGCAGATATAGATTTTCACTTATCGCGCCGTAGATTAGGAGTTGGGCGAGGTGCTCGACAGAATTTTGAAGCTGACAAGGTAACTATCCTTGGAGGTATTCGACTTGGCGTATCTCAGGGTGGACCAATCTCTATTCAGGTGGGCAATAGTGAATGGCTAAAATGGGAAAGAGTGATGTCAGCCGACCCAGTTGCTGAAGATGAAATTGCCAATCTGGCTCGTAACGCCCCGCTGTCAAGACCTCGCCCTGGACATGCGGATCTCGTGGGAATGCAAAAATATGACTTCGATGATGCTCGACCAATCTTAGAAAGAGCAAGTGCTCGTGAAACTGCTGCACGTGTTGCTTTAGGTGCTATCGCACGTAAATTTCTTGAGCAGGCAGTTGGTATCACCATATTGAGTCATGTTGTTTCCATCGGGTCAGTCAGATTGCCAGACAATTACGAGCTGCCCTCACAGACAGATATGTCACGTATTGATGAAGATCCAGTCCGGTGTACAGATCCAGCAACCAGTGCAGCCATGATTTCCGAAATTGAATCAGCTCATTCTGATGGCGATACATTGGGAGGGGTTTGTGAAATCTTGGCATACAACCTTCCGCCAGGTCTTGGTTCCCATGTGCATTGGGATCGCCGATTAGATGCTCGTTTAGCGGGAGCCATGATGGGAATTCAAGCGATCAAAGGCGTAGAAATTGGCGATGGATTTAGAACAGCTACCCGTCGTGGGTCGTTAGCTCACGATGAAATCGAACGTATTGGTGGAAAAATCAAACGTCGCACTGACCGCGCGGGAGGAACCGAAGGTGGAATGTCTAATGGAGAAATTCTGCGCGTTTCCATCGCTATGAAGCCAATATCAACTGTACCTAAAGCGCTAGACACTATCGATGTTAAAACTGGTGAAGCGGCGAAAGCCATAAACCAACGCTCTGACGTGTGCGCTGTACCAGCTGCTGGCGTGGTTGCCGAAGCCATGGCAGCGTTAGTTCTCGCTGAAGCAGTCCTTGAAAAATTTGGTGGAGATTCAGTTCAAGAAGTTCGTCGCAACTATGAGTCATATATGAAGAATTTACGATTCAAATAATGGCTCCTAAAGTAATTTTGATTGGTCCGATGGGCTCTGGAAAAACAACTATTGGTTCTAAGCTAGCCTCAAAGCTCGGGCTTAATTTCAGAGATACAGATCAGATTATTGAATTGAACGAGAAAAGGTCCATTTCCGACATTTTCTTAGAAGATGGTGAAGAGTTTTTTAGAGTTCTAGAAAAAAGCGTTCTAAGAGATGAGCTTTTGACCGACGATACTGTTTTATCGCTGGGCGGAGGTGCGCCTATCTCGATGGACGCCCAATCAGCCCTTCGAGCGGTTGCGTCTTATGTCGTATTTCTAGATATTTCGCTAGCTGCTGTTTCTGGGCGCATTGGGTTTAATAGAGATCGACCTCTGTTACTCAACAACCCACGAGGACAATGGCAAACTCTAATGGAAGCAAGGCGTCCGATCTATCAATCAATCGCGGACATATCAATTCAGGTTGATGGACTATCAGAAGATGAAATAGTCTCGAAAATCTTGCGAGACATGGGTAGTAGATAATGAAGATAATTACAGTGAATTCGGAACATGCCTATGACGTTGAAATCGGACGCGAATATTCGTCTTTTATTGAAGAATTAAGTGGTTCTCGTAAGCGGATAGCAATAATCTTTAGCGAAGACATGAAAGAGTTAATCCCACAGTTTAATTCACTTGGAGCAGAATTTTTCTATTTTGCTATTCCAGATGGCGAATCAGGAAAATCCATACGTACGGTCGAGAAGGTATGGAACTGGCTTGGAGCAGCTGGTTTTACACGAAGCGATTTAATTTTGGGTTTAGGGGGAGGCGCAGTAACTGATTTCGCCGGTTATATCGCCGCGTCCTGGCTTCGAGGAATGGATTGGGTAGCGATTCCTACCACTGTCGCAGGTATGGTTGATGCAGCAATCGGGGGAAAAACCGGGATAAATAGTGATTATGGAAAAAATTTGATTGGAGCTTTTCATTCACCTCGCAAGGTTGTCATAGATTTCGCTTGGTTACCCTCGCTCTCTGATCGCGATTTCGCAGCTGGTCTGGCTGAGGTTGTTAAGTGTGGCTTTATCAAAGACCCCGCAATTCTTAAAATTCTTAAAGGACTCACACTTACTGACATTCGCAGTTCTGAAAATTTATCTCATGAACTTATCGAGCGAGCCATTCAGGTAAAGGCAGATGTCGTGTCAGGAGATTTCAAAGAAAGTTTTGAACGCGAAATACTTAACTATGGTCATACTTTTGGGCACGCTGTAGAACTTCACTCTCAATACTCGCTTAGACATGGAGAATGTGTTGCCATTGGATTAATTTTTGTTGCGCAACTGTCTTTTGAAATGGGGTTAATTTCTTCAGAAATACTCGATCTACATTTGAGCACGCTTTCAGGGTTGCAACTTCCAATAACCTATAAATCAGGTTCGTGGCCTGAACTCTATGCAGCCATGAAGCTCGATAAGAAATCACGTGGAGATTCCCTTAGATTTGTAGCCATCTCCGCATTGGGCAAGACACAACGAATAGAAAACCCGAGTGAGGCCTCTCTTTTGATTGCCTATGAGAAGGTAAGCGCATGAAAGTTCTTGTTATCAATGGTCCTAATTTAGGACGTCTGGATATTCGCGACTCATCAATCTATGGTGATATGAATTATCAAGAATTGGTTGGCCACATTAGCAATTCCGCTAAGACACACGGTTTCACTGCTGATGTACGTCAGAGCAATGATGAAGCGGAAATAATTTCTTGGTTATACGAAGCAGCCGACCAGAATATTCCAGTAATCATAAATCCTGCCGCATTCACTCATTATTCATACGCAATCAGGGACGCTGTGGAACTCGTAAAAGCTCCGGTTATAGAGGTGCATTTATCCAATCCTTTAAGCCGCGAAGAATTTAGGCACACCTCTGTAATCTCGGGAGTTGCAAATGGGACTATCGGTGGATTTGGTCCTAATTCCTATGTACTTGCGTTGATTGCCCTCAAGGGACTTCTTTCATGATTTTTGTTCTTCAAATCTGATGCGCTAAACTCAGACGATTAATGCAAAAACATCCTTGAACTGGAGAAGACGTGGCAACTACAAATGATCTAAAGAACGGTATGACCCTCGATATTGATGGTCAATTGTGGACTGTCGTGGAATTCCAACATGTGAAGCCAGGCAAGGGTCCAGCTTTTGTTCGAACAAAACTCAAACAAGTTCTAACTGGCAAAGTCGTAGATAAGACATTTAATGCTGGCGTTAAAGTGGACGTTGCGATTTTAGAAAAGCGCGAGATGAACTTCCTGTACAAGGAAGGTGAAGATTTCGTATTTATGGACAATATTAATTTCGACCAAATGAATATCTCCTCCGACGTTGTTGGAGACGCGGTTAATTACATGCTCGAAAATACGGGGGCAATTGTGGCCATTCACGAAGGAAATCCTCTTTACGTGGAACTCCCAGCGTCAGTTGCACTCAAAATTACTTATACCGAACCCGGATTACAGGGCGATCGTTCATCAGGTGGAACAAAGCCCGCAACGGTAGAGACCGGAATCCAAATTCAAGTTCCTCTCTTTATCAAACAAGACGAAGTCGTACTTGTTGACACACGAGATGGTTCTTATTTGGGCCGCGCAAACTAGTGACTGCTCGCAGTAAAGCTAGAAAGCAGGCTTTGGACCTTCTCTATGAGGCAGATATTCGTGGTACGTCGGCTTCTGATCTCTTACTTCTTCGGGATATTCCTGACGAAGGACCTGATTCACGTCCAATTCGAGAATTCACCAAAGATTTAATATCAGGGGTGAGCGAACACAAACGTAAGATTGATGAATTGATTACGACGTATGCGCAAGGTTGGGATATGGATCGACTCCCTGCAATAGATAGAAACATACTTCGGCTTGGAATTTATGAAATTGTTTGGACTCCTGAATTGGCAGAAAGCGTTGTTATTGATGAAGCCCTAAATCTCGCTAAAAACCTCTCAACTGAGGAATCTGCAGGGTACATTCACGGAGTACTCGGCAAGATTGTTCAGATTAGATCAAGTATCGCACGTTAACTTTTGGTTGTAATGAGTAATTTTTGCTGAGTTAACCAGGAAATATATTCCTTTTGAGTGGAGCCCAGGAAGACAATGAGGGGATCTAAATCTTTGGATCTCAATGAGATGATTTCCCCATTCCAATCCTCACGCAGATTTTGGAGATGGGTAATAAGGCGGGACAACGAAGTGAAGAAAATCAATTCATTTTCGCTACCTATTTGTAGCGTGTACGACTTGGCATAGTTTCGCATTCTGCGAACATCAATGGTTAAGCAATCTGTTTCTATTACGCCGCTGACCTGAAATGAACCAAAAAGGTGATGCACTGGTATTCCATAAAAATCTGATATCTGGATAGCTCGCTTTACACTGAGGGCGCGCGATCCACGTTCGTAAGATCCCAGCACAACTGCTTTTATGGACCCGGCAGAGGCAATTTCAACATCCAAAAGGGACATTGAACGAGATTTGCGTATATCTCGCAGACGGTGAGCGACAAATTCCGACGAAATGGTTGGTTCCATCCGAGGAGGCTAGAGGGGAATCCTGGCACGAGTGCCTTCATCCACAGGTATCAACAGTCAAGTGCTATCCTTCGCACACGTTCCTTTAACGACCCGTCCTGCGAGGCGGGGAAGGAGATAAAAATGGCTCTTGCCTTGCCTGCGCCGGATATCGCGCGCGCAATGACCCGTATTGCTCATGAAATTCTTGAACGTAATTCTGGGTCCGAACTTCTCACACTTCTTGGAATCCCTACCCGCGGAGCCCATCTCGCTGCTCGTCTTGCTGCGAATATTGAGGGTATCGAGGGAAAACCTGTACAACAAGGAACTTTAGATATCACACTTCACCGGGATGATTTACGTACTAGGCCACCACGCGCATTGATGCCCACAGTCATCCCATCACTTGGGGTGGAAGGTCGAAATGTGGTCCTTGTGGACGATGTTCTTTTCTCTGGGCGAACGGTAAGAGCAGCTCTAGATGCTTTGGGTGAACTTGGTAGACCTAAAACAGTGCAACTTGCAGTTCTCGTGGATCGTGGACATCGCGAATTACCTATTAGGGCTGACTACGTTGGAAAGAATCTCCCAACTTCGTATAGTCAGTTAGTCAAAGTGCAGCTCGCGGAGTTAGACGGTATCGATCTCGTATCCATTCAAGAAGGTTTAACGATATGAAGCATCTTCTATCAATAGCAGATCTTTCAAAATCCGAAGCCATTGAGATTCTCAACACAGCCGAAGAACTTGCTCGCGCATCTGATGGTCCCATGAAAAAATTGCCAACACTTCGCGGACGAACCATAGTTAATCTGTTCGCAGAGGATTCGACTCGAACACGCATTTCATTTGAAGCGGCTGCTAAGCGATTATCGGCAGATGTGATTAATTTTTCAGCAAAAGGTTCAAGCCTTAGCAAAGGTGAGTCATTAAAGGACACTGCACAAACTTTGCAGGCTATGGGAGCAGATGCTGTAATAATTCGTCATAGTGCATCAGGGGCACCAGTGCGGCTTGCAGAGAATAGATGGATGTCAGGATCTGTTATCAATGCTGGTGATGGAACTCATGAGCACCCGAGCCAAGCGCTATTAGATGCTTTTACAATTCGTAAACACTTATCTCAAGGCTCGACAGATCTTACGGGGCTTCATATAGCAATTGTCGGTGATGTTTTGCATTCTCGCGTCGCACGTTCAAATGTGCTACTGCTTACAAAATTGGGCGCTCGAGTAACTCTGGTCGCACCGCCAACGCTGTTACCTGTAGGTGTTGAAAGTTGGCCTGTCACTGTTTCGTATGACTTAGATGCTGTGGTGGAAACAGTAGATGCGGTCATGATGTTACGAATTCAGTTGGAGAGAATGTCGGAACTCTTTTTCCCTAATGCCCGTGAGTATTCACGCTATTTTGGGCTCAATTCTGATCGTTTGAGAAAGATGAAGCCAAACGCGATCGTAATGCATCCAGGCCCGATGAACCGTGGATTGGAAATATCTGCCGATAGCGCCGATAGCGCCAGATCAGTGATTTTGGAACAGGTTGCTAACGGTGTGAGTGTGAGAATGGCTATTCTCTATCTGCTCTTGGCCGGAAATACGGAAGAAACGGTGAATTTATGACTCAAGAGTATTTGCTAAAAGGAGTTGAAGTTTCTGGGCAAACTACGAATATTTTGATTTCAGGCGAAATCATCACAGAAGTAGGTCGTGACATTGCGAGTCAGACAGCAACCGTGATTGATTGTAAAGGAACGATAGCTCTACCTGGGCTTGTTGATTTACATACACATCTTCGAGAACCAGGAAAAGAAGATGCCGAAACTGTCTTATCTGGATCGCGAGCTGGTGCTCGTGGAGGGTACGTAGCTCTAAGTGCTATGGCAAATACTTCACCGGTTGCTGATACTGCGGGAGTAGTAGAACAGGTATTTAGACTCGGACAAGAGGCAGGACTTTTAGATGTTTTTCCAGTGGGTGCTGTCACCCAAGGGTTACATGGTGAACATCTTGCTGAGATTGGTGCGATGGCCGATTCTGTAGCGCGTGTTCGAATTTTTAGTGATGATGGAAATTGTGTCGCTGATCCATTGGTTATGCGTCGAGCGCTTGAGTATGTGAAGAAGTTTGACGGGGTAATTGCACAACATGCTCAAGAGCCACGCCTTACTCAAGGTAGCCAAGTAAATGAAGGGTTTGTTTCATCCCAACTGGGGCTAAAGGGTTGGCCTGCAATAGCTGAGGAAGCAATAATCGCGAGAGATGTTCTCTTGGCAGATCATGTCCAAGCCCGCCTACATATCTGTCACGTTACAACGCGTGGGGGAGTTGAGATTATCCGATGGGCGAAATCTCGTGGTATCGATGTAACCGCGGAAGTTACGCCACATCATCTATTGCTTACCGACGAAGCTTCACGAAGTTACGATCCAATTTTCAAGGTAAATCCTCCATTACGAACTGAGAGTGATGTGATGGCGCTACGCGAAGCACTTGCGGAGGGCGTGATTGATATTGTGGCAACGGATCATGCCCCTCATGCTGCCGAAACCAAGGAATGCGAATGGCAGGAAGCCTCGTTTGGCATGTTAGGTCTTGAAACAGCGCTCCCTATTGTCAATATGACACTGATTCAAACAGGGCTGATGAATTGGGATCAAGTTGCAGAAAGAATGAGTAGCACTCCGGCTCGCATAGGCCGTTATGAGAACCATGGTCGTTCCATATCTGTTGGTGAGAGAGCGCATATTGTTGTGATGAATCCAACCCAACTTTATCGAGTAGATCGAGATCGTTTAGCCTCTCGGAGCCGTAATACCCCGTTCCATGGCATGGAATTTCCTGGCGTAGTTAAAGCTACATTTTTCAATGGTCAACTTACCTACAAGGCAGGTGAATGATGCCTAAAGCATTCTTAGTTCTTGATGATGGCAGAATTTTTGAAGGACGATCTTGGGCTGCAACTGGAAGAACTTTCGGCGAAGCCGTGTTCCAGACAGGCATGACCGGGTATCAAGAGACTCTCACCGACCCTTCATATCACAAGCAAGTTGTCATTATGACTGCACCGCATATCGGGAATACAGGAATGAATCGCGCTGATAATGAATCTCGAAAAATATGGGTTTCCGGTTTCGTGGTTCGTAACCCTTCGATTCTTACAAGTAATTGGCGAAGCGAAAGTGACTTGGAAGAAGAACTAATTGAGCAAGGTGTGGTTGGCATTCAAGGGGTAGATACACGCGCTATTACAAGACACTTGAGAGATCGCGGTGCGATGAGGGTTGGCATCTTTTCAGGTGAAGATCTCAGCAGAGAAGAAATGGTCATTGAGGTTCGTAAGCAGCCAACTATGGTTGGTTCATATTTGTCAGAGGAAGTTTCCACCGAAAAAACTTATGTGGTGGAAGCTATTGGTGAGAAGAGATTTACGGTTGCTGCAATTGATCTAGGAATAAAAGCGGCCACTCCACGTGCTATGTCAGAGCGAGGCATTGAAGTACACGTTATGCCTTTCAATACAACGTTTGAAGAGATTCAAGCGATTTCACCAGATGGGGTATTTCTATCAAATGGCCCCGGAGATCCGGCAACAATGTCCACGACCATTGAGTTGGTAAGAGAGATACTTACTGCGGAGATTCCAATTTTCGGAATTTGTTTTGGACACCAAATTCTAGGTCGCGCACTGGGGTTTGAAACTTTTAAATTGCAGTTTGGTCATCGTGGTATTAACCAGCCAGTTATTGATCAACGAACGGGCAAAGTAGAGATAACTGCGCATAATCACGGGTTCGCACTCAAGGCACCGACCGAAGGAGGCTTTACAACTGTCTTTGGTCCAGGACTGGTCACTCATGTTTGTCTTAATGATGGCGTAGTTGAAGGGCTCGAATTGTCTGAGAGGGGAGCATTTAGCGTGCAATACCACCCTGAAGCCGCCGCCGGCCCTCATGATGCAGCTTATCTGTTCGATCACTTTATTGATGTGATGAAGAAATATCCACAAAAGGTGGTGAATTCATAATGGCTTTGGATTCAACGATTAAGAGTGTTCTGGTCATTGGTTCGGGACCAATAGTTATAGGTCAAGCTTGTGAGTTCGACTATTCTGGAACTCAAGCTTGCCGGGTTCTTAAATCTGAAGGCATAAGGGTTATCTTGGTTAACTCAAATCCAGCAACAATCATGACTGATCCGGAATTCGCTGATGCAACCTATATTGAACCGATAACCCCAGAATTCATTGAAAAGATTATTGCCAAAGAACGTCCCGATGCCGTCTTGGCAACTCTTGGTGGACAAACTGCCCTTAATGCTGCGATTGGCCTCTTCAAGGCAGGTACTTTGCAACGATATAACGTCAAACTCATAGGAGCAGATGTTGACGCTATTGAACGCGGTGAAAACCGTGAATTATTCAGAGATATCGTCACCAAGGTTGGCGGGGAATCTGCAAGATCAATTATTTGTCACACCATGCAGGAAGTTTTACAAGCCGCTCACGAGTTAAGTTACCCGGTCGTCATCAGACCGTCTTTCACAATGGGAGGACTGGGATCAGGTATCGCCTTCGACGAAGAAACGCTCCGTCAAATTGCAGGAGCGGGATTGCGGCATAGTCCTACATCCGAAGTTCTCATTGAAGAATCAATCATTGGTTGGAAAGAATATGAACTCGAAGTTATGCGCGATAAGGCCGATAATGTCGTCATTGTCTGTAGTATCGAGAATATCGATCCTATGGGTGTACATACTGGTGATTCAATCACTGTTGCTCCCGCTCTGACCTTGACCGATGTTGAATTTCAGAAGCTTCGCGACTTGTCGATTTCGATTATCAGGGAAGTGGGAGTTGATACGGGAGGCTGCAATATTCAATTCGCAGTTAATCCGGAGAACGGCCGAATTATTGTCATTGAAATGAATCCACGAGTGTCTCGATCTTCGGCGCTTGCTTCAAAGGCTACAGGTTTTCCTATTGCGAAGATCGCCACTAAATTGGCAATTGGGTATACCCTCGATGAGATAAAGAATGACATTACTCAAGTAACACCTGCATCTTTTGAACCTACTTTGGATTACATCGTCGTGAAAGTTCCACGTTTTGCCTTTGAAAAATTCCAAGACGCTGATCCAAGACTCACAACTACCATGAAATCTGTTGGTGAAGCGATGGCCATCGGACGCTCCTTTACTGAAGCTTTAATGAAGGCTCTCCGCTCTTTAGAACGTAAAGAAGCAATTTTCACATTCCCTTCATCAGAAATACCAGATGAACGAGGGCGCCTACTGGAGGCGATGAAGATACCAACTGAATATCGATTGCAGCAGGTTCAGAAGGCGCTGTGGTTGGGTGCAAGTATTGAGCAAGTTTATGCATCAACCAAGATTGATCGATGGTTTCTGAAGCAATTGGAAGCGGTAAACGATCAGGCTAGAGAGATTAGAGACGCTGTTGAACTAGATGCTTCCACAATAAAGATCGCTAAGCAGTATGGATTTTCGGATTTGCAAATATCCCAGTTGCGCTTCATGGATGAAATAGATGTTCGAAAATTGAGACAACATCTTTCTATAAGGCCGGTGTATAAGACTGTTGATACATGTGCAGCAGAGTTTCAGGCATTTACTCCCTATCACTACTCTAGTTATGAAGAAGAGACTGAGGTACGACCACGAACTAAACCTGCTGTGATAATTCTTGGCAGTGGCCCTAATCGCATTGGGCAAGGAATCGAGTTTGATTACTCTTGCGTTCATGCCTCGTTCACTTTGCGAGCAGCTGGCTATGAAACAGTTATGATAAATTGCAACCCGGAAACTGTATCGACCGATTACGATACAAGCGACCGTCTGTATTTTGAACCACTAACTCTGGAAGACGTTCTAGAAGTAGTACATGCTGAAACGCAAGCAGGGCCTGTTTTAGGAGTTATCACTCAATTAGGTGGACAAACGCCTCTTGGACTAGCCGCTGGCCTTAAAGCCGCTGGGGTAACAATTCTAGGAACTACCCCTGAGGCTATAAATCTTGCTGAAGAACGTGGTGCATTCGGAGAAGTGCTGAGCAAACAAGGTCTTACTGCACCAGAATTCGGAATGGCTTCATCGCAATTGGAGGCTCTAGATATTGCTCAGCGCATTGGTTATCCGGTTTTGGTGCGTCCCAGTTTTGTACTTGGTGGTCGGGGAATGGAAATCGTGTATGACGATGCTGCTCTTGCATCCTTTATTGCAAGAGCAACCGATATAACTCCAGATCATCCTGTTTTGGTTGATCGCTTCTTGGATAGCGCAATTGAACTAGATGTTGATGCACTTTATGATGGAGAAGAGCTCTTCCTTGGAGGAATTATGGAGCATATTGAGGAAGCTGGCATTCACTCTGGTGACAGTGCATGCGTACTTCCTGCAATGACGATTTCTGCAGCTCAGCATGAACAGATTCGCTTGGCAACGCTGAAGATTGCCCAAGGCGTTGGTGTGCTTGGATTAATAAACATTCAATTTGCAATGGCTGGCTCAACACTTTATGTGCTAGAAGCTAACCCACGCGCTTCTCGAACAGTTCCATTTGTTAGTAAAGCAACAGGAGTTCCGTTGGCAAAGGCTGCTGCACGTATCGCGCTGGGTTCTTCGATTGCTGCATTGCGACAAGAAGGTTTACTTCCTTCGTCTGTTGAGGCGACACCAAAGGGTATAAGCGTGAAAGAAGCTGTGCTTCCCTGGAATCGCTTCAGACGGGCTGACGGACGAGGTGTAGATGCAGTGCTTGGTCCTGAAATGAGATCCACCGGTGAAGTTATGGGAATTGCACCATCTTTTGGAGCCGCTTATGCGAAATCTCAAATCAGTTCATTTGGTTCGCTTCCAAAATCAGGAACGGTATTTATTTCTCTGGCAGACAAAGATAAAGAGTCCGGCGCAGCACCAGCCAAGGCTCTATCCGAGCTAGGGTTTCATCTGGTTGCTACTGAAGGTACTTCTTCATATCTTCGTCAAAATGGGGTAGAAACGATTCCAGTACGAAAAAATTCGCAAGGAACTGGACCAATGGGCGAGAAGACGATTGTTGAGATGCTTAATGCCGGGGATATAGACCTGGTTATCAATACTCCGGTTGGGAGGGGCACCCGTGCAGATGGCTGGGCTATCAGGACTGCATCAGTTCAACGATCCATACCTATCATCACAACAACAGCTGGTTTTAGCGCAGCTGTTGAGGGAATTAGATCGATACAAGCCAACGAATTGAATGTGAAACCTATTCAAGAGTGGCTAGGCCTCTGATGGCAACAATCAACAAGAACGCTGTGCAACAAAAGGCCAGCATCATGTCGAACAAGCGAATTGGTTCGTATCATCAAATTTTGCTCAGCGTTGGAGACATCGTAAAGTCTTGTCGCCCTGGCAATTTCGTTGCTATTTCAGTTGGCGGAGATGCCTCGAGAATGATTTTGCGTCGCGCGTTTGCAATCTCTCGAACTTCGGAGAGCTCACAATACGGTGGAACAATGGAGTTAATAGTTGCACCGCATGGCTCTGGAAGCAAATGGTTATGTTCGCAAAATGAGGGTAGTGAGATCGATATCGTTGCTCCTCTAGGTACCGCATTTGGAATCCCCACTCAACCGATAAGTGCTCTCCTCATCGGAGGTGGATACGGGTCAGCGCCACTTTTCGGCTTAGCCGAGGTCTTAAAATCACGTGGATGCCGGGTCGATATGCTGCTTGGTGCAAGTGTGGGTTCAAAGATTTACGCTCCTATGGAAGGCAAGCGGTCTGTTAATTCGCTAAAGATTTACACCGAAGATGGTTCTATGGGTGAGCATGGTCGGGTTACGGAGAATCTTCTTGCAATAGTTGAAGATAGAAACATTGATGTGATTTATTCCTGTGGTCCCATGGCAATGTTAAGAGCCATTACCGAACTAACGTCATCCACTGGTGTAATTCACCAGTGCGCAGTTGAAGAGTCCATGGCATGTGGTATCGGGATTTGCATGACTTGCGTTCTGCCCGTAACAAATGCGGAAGGTACAACTTCGATGGTTCGTTCATGTATTGATGGTCCTGTAATGGATGGTTCTACAGTGCGATGGGAACTCGTTGGAAAGGTTCCCGAATAGCTATGAGTATGCCAGTCGACATGTCAACAACTCTTGGCAATGCTTGGTTTCCTTCTCCAATCTTTACTGCAAGCGGATGTGCCAGCAGTGGAAAAGAGTTGGCACAATTTTTCCCCCTTAAGGAGATAGGTGCAGTTGTAACAAAGTCAGTGATGGCTAAACCACGTCATGGTCGACCCACTCCACGTATGGCGGAAACTCCTTCCGGCATGCTCAATTCAATAGGACTTCAAGGACCGGGAATAGATACTTTCCTTTCAAAGGATGTGCCCTGGTTGTTAGAACAAAAAGCAAGGGTCATAGTTTCTATTGCAGGAGAAACTATCGAAGAGTATTCGACCCTTGCTAGAAAACTGCGCTCTATTTCGGGATTGAGTGCAGTCGAAGTGAATATAAGTTGTCCTAACGTTGAAAATCGAGGTTTGGTTTTTGCATGTGATCCAGATGCTTCACGAAGAGTAATAGATGGTGTACGAAAAACTATCGGGGGCGAGCTGCCAATAATTGCAAAGCTATCTCCTGATGTGACTGACTTGCCAGCAATAGCAAAAGGTGTTGTTGAATCCGGAGCTGATGCGCTTGCACTAATCAACACAGTTCTTGGGATGGTAATTAATCTCGATTCTATGAAACCACATTTGGGTGGGAAAACGGGCGGATTATCAGGACCGGCGATTAGACCGATTGCAGTTCGTGCTATTTATCAGGTCCATGCAGCGCTGCCGACTGTTCCAATCTTAGGCATGGGTGGTGTTTCAAACGGACGTGATGCGCTAGAACTTATCTTGGCTGGAGCTTCTGGCGTTTCTGTTGGGACTGCTAGTTTTGGCAATCCATCGGCAATTACTACGGTACGAGATGAATTGCAAGAGCTCTTATCTGCCAAAGGGTTTGCAACGCTTTCACAAGCTGTAGGTTACGCTCATCGAGAGGAACAACCGTGAAAGCGCCCATCGTATTGGCTGTTGATACCCCAGATTTGGAAATCGCTAAACGTTGGGTGAGCCTCACGGAACCATTCGTTTCAGTTTTCAAATTAGGTTTAGAGTTTTTCCTATCCTTTGGGCATGATGGTGTTAAAGCAATTAAGAATGAAACCGATGCAGAAATCTTTCTTGACCTTAAACTTCACGATATTCCCCATACCGTTTCAGGTGCTGCTTCGGCCATTGCAAGCCTAGCCCCTACTTATCTCACGGTACATGCTTCGGGGGGTAGCGCCATGATTAGGGCAGCTGCTGAAGCAACGCCTCACACTCGTATCACTGCAGTAACAATTCTCACCTCTCTTTCAGAAGAAGATCTTTCGTCAATTGGATTTGCTAATTCAGCGCTGATGAGTGCCGTAACTCTTGCAGATATGGCAGTTAAATCGGGTGCAACAGCGTTGGTTTGTTCTCCGTTAGAAATTTCTGCCATTCGATCTAGGGTTGGGCAGAAACCTTTAATCATTACTCCCGGTGTTCGACCACATTCTGAACAAGGGTCTGATGATCAAAAACGCACAATGACTCCTCGAGAAGCGATAGAACAAGGCGCATCCTTAGTTGTCATCGGAAGACCAATCACAAAAGAATGGCAAAATGGTGCGGAGGAAATGGTTTCTAAGGCTCGCGTTATCGCCCAAGAGATGATGAATTAGATTAATCCCATGGGAGCCCCACCACAACTATCTCCAGAAGAACGCAAGCAAGCCCTTGCTAAGGCGAAAGAATCTCGCCTCATCCGAGCTTCCGTGAAGTTACGCGTTAAGACCGGCGAGCTCTCGGTGACGGATGTTCTCGCTCTTGCTAAAACCGATGAAGCTGTTGCAAAGATGCGTGTATTGGAACTAGTTGAATCAATTTCCGGAGTGGGAAAAATTCGCGCCCGAGCCATCTTGGAGCGATTAGAAATTTCAATTACGCGACGAATTCAAGGGTTAGGAATTCGTCAATTAAAGGCGTTAGAGCAAGAATTTTTACCACCTGCTTCAATAAGACGAGGCCAGCTAATAGTGCTTTCTGGTCCAGGTGGAGTTGGAAAGAGCACGGTTGCACAAGAGTTAAAGAGATCTTCACCTTTTTTTGTTTCCATTTCAGCAACTACGAGGCCGCCGAGATTCAATGAACGTCATGGTGTGGACTATCACTTCTTATCTGATGACGAATTCGATAGAGCAGTTGCGGAAGATGAATTTCTTGAGTGGGCAACCTTTGCAGGTAATCGATATGGAACACCTAGAAAGTCAGTTGAAGAAGCCCTTCGAGCGGGAAAGAGTGTCCTTCTTGAAATAGAAATCTCTGGGGCAAAACAAGTAAAGGCAAAGGTTCCAGAGGCGGTGCTGGTATTTCTCGAACCTCCAACTTGGGAAGAGTTAGTTTCCAGACTCGAGGGGCGCGGAACTGATAGCCCTGAAAGACGCGCTGCTAGGCTCGCGCTAGCGCAAGAAGAGATGGCCGCTTCCTCTTTCTTCGACAAAGTCTTGATAAATACTGAGGTTAAGCAAGTTGCGGCAGCCCTGATAGAATTGGGCTCTAATACCTAGCCTGGGAACCCCCAGTTATTTGTGATGGAGCCTTTACATGAGCCTACATATGGATGGAATCACCAATCCGCCAATCGATGAACTTCTCGACAAGGCAGGTTCAAAATATAGTTTGGTTCTCTATGCCGCTCGACGCGCTCGGCAAATCAATGCCTATTACTCACAACTAGGTGAAGGTCTCCTTGAATACGTTGGTCCTCTTGTTGACACACACGTTCATGAAAAGCCTCTTTCAATCGCTCTTCGCGAGATTAATGAAGGCCTGCTCACCATCGAAAATCTAGAACCAACTGCCTAGCAAGTTCCTTCTCGGTTAGCTATGCAGGGCCTTAGACGCGAGGTAATTCTCGGAGTCGGTGGAGGAATTGCTGCATATAAGTCATGTGATCTTTTACGAAGGTTATTAGACGCCGATTTTCAAGTAACTGTTGTTCCTACGCCTTCTAGTTTGAATTTCGTGGGTAAAGCAACTTGGGAGGCTCTTTCAGGTCGCAGCGTTACTACTGAAGTTTTCCAATCGGTTGAGGAAGTGCGACACGTGTCGTTGGCCAAAAGCGCCGACTTCCTAATAATTGCGCCTGCAACGGCAGACTTGATGGCCCGATTAGCGGTGGGTAGAGCGGATGATCTTTTGACCAATGTTGTTTTGGCATCAGATGTTCCAACTCTCATTGTTCCTGCAATGCACCCCCAAATGTGGAACAACGCGGCAACAGCTGAAAATGTCAAGACACTTCGCTCCCGGGGATATACAGTTCTTGATCCTGAGATTGGCGCACTTACGTCTGGTGATGTGGGGCAGGGTCGATTTCCTGCGACAGAAACTATCTTGAAAGCTTTTGCTCATGTAATTGGCAATAGTCAAGATTTATTGGGAAGAAGGATTTTGGTCACAGCTGGTGGAACGAGAGAGCCCCTGGATCCTGTTCGCTATATTGGAAATCGATCATCAGGTAAGCAAGGTTACGCAATTGCACGCGCAGCTAAAGATCGTGGTGCAGATGTAACGCTCATTTCAGCGAATGTATCGCTTCCTGATATTCCCGGAATAAAGACTTTTAAAGTTGAGACTGCCGAAGAAATGGCTAAATTGTTAGAACATGAATTTACTAAAACAGATGTTTTAGTAATGTCAGCTGCAGTTGCAGATGCAAAACCTTTGCAGCAAAGCGCAGAAAAGATTAAGAAGCACGATCTCAGTAGTATTGAGCTTATTGAAAATCCAGATCTATTGGCTTCAATTTCGGTTTCCAAAAAATCTCAAATCATCGTGGCCTTTGCCGCAGAAACTTCGCTTGATACTCGCGCAGCTCAGGAAAAATTGGAACGCAAGGGTGCAGATATCCTCTATCTCAATGATGTTTCTACCGGGGAAATCTTCAATAGCGAGACAACGCAAGGTCAGATTCTCTTGCAAGGAGGGGCTGTCATTAACGTGGCCAAAACCACCAAAGACACGCTGGCCAACCAGTTACTCAGTGAAGCCTTACATAAGTTAGGTTAAGCCAATGTCCAAGCGCCTCTTTACCTCAGAATCTGTCACTGAGGGCCATCCAGATAAAATTGCCGATCAAATTTCAGATGCAATTTTGGATTCGCTACTTGAGCAGGATTCTTCTAGTCGTGTTGCAGTTGAAACCCTTATCACCACCGGACAGGTTCATGTTGCCGGTGAAGTAACCACTAACGGATACGCCGATGTAATGGGTATCGTTCGAGATACGGTAGTTGGAATTGGCTACGATTCTTCGGTAAAAGGTTTTGATGGAAATAGCTGCGGAGTATCTATCTCCATCGGACAACAATCTCCAGATATCGCGCAAGGTGTAAATGATGCCTTTGAACATCGAGTTTCTTCAGCAACCGATCCGCTAGATCTTCAAGGGGCTGGCGACCAGGGATTGATGTTTGGATACGCATGTGATGACACCAAAGAGCTTATGCCGCTTCCAATTTGGTTGGCTCACGAACTAGCCCAACAACTATCTAGGGTTCGTAAATCTGGAGCCCTTCCATATTTGCGACCAGATGGAAAGACGCAGGTGACTATTGAATATGACGGTGATAGAGCTGTTGCACTCGATACTGTGGTTATTTCCAGTCAGCACTCTGAGGATGTTGATGTTGTCAAGCAGTTAACCCCTGAAATTATCTCGCAAGTAATAGACCCAATTCTTGCAAAGATTGATCTTCCGCGAAAAGACTTACGAACACTCATTAACCCAACTGGAAGATTCGTGATCGGCGGGCCTATGGGAGATGCCGGTTTAACGGGGAGAAAGATTATCGTTGATACCTACGGCGGAATGGCTCGTCATGGAGGTGGAGCTTTTTCAGGCAAAGATCCTTCAAAGGTGGATCGTTCAGCGGCGTATGCGATGCGTTGGGTAGCAAAAAATGTAGTTGCTGCAGGTTTAGCTCGTCGTTGTGAAGTTCAAGTTGCATACGCGATTGGTAAAGCGCAACCTGTAGGGGTCTTTGTCGAAACATTTGGAACAGAATCTGTGCCAGTTCAAAAAATTCAGAGCGCGGTAACCTCCGTTTTTGATCTGCGCCCTGCAGCAATCATTAGAGATCTCAATCTAAAGCGCCCTATCTATTCACAGACCGCTGCCTATGGTCACTTCGGTCGCGAGCTTCCAAATTTCACGTGGGAAGCAACAAACCGAGTTTCTGAACTACAAGCAGCGGCTAAGTAGAAGCGATAAACAACCTGTGGCTCCAGTTCGGCCACTTAAATTAAAGGCAGAAGTTGTTCCTGCCCGCCGAGGGAATACAGATGCTGATGACAATGCGGTCAGGGTCTGGGTTGATTCAGGAATCTTTCATTTGGATTCCGAGTTTGATTACGCAATTCCACAAGTCCTTGATGATGAGATCTCGGTTGGAGTACGAATTGTTGTTCCTTTTGGCACCAGAGAATGTGAGGCGATAGTTCTTAAGAGATTCCATTCCAACGCAATCAAAAGTTTGAAACAGATTACTAAAGTTATTTCATCTCTTCCTGTGGCTCATGAAGAGTCGCTTGAGCTAATTCGTGAGGTGGCCAAACGATGGGCAGCTCATCCCTTTGATGTAATTCGTTCTGCGATCCCACCACGTGTAGTCAGTGTCGAAAAAGAGCAATTTTTTCGGGATACAAAATTGGTAAATCTTGCAAGGAATCGGGAGATAAAACCTATTCGAGCTTATTATCAGTTACCAGCCGCTCAAGATCCCGACAAGCTCATTTCAGATTATCTTGCAAAGCGAAATTTAGATAAGGGATCAGTCCTAGTACTCGTGCCAGAAGGTCGACTTCTTAGACGACTCTCGAGATCATTTCCCGATGCCATCCTACTTGACTCACACTTAGAGAAATCGGAACGATATCGAAATTATCTTAGAATCCTTCAAGCGAGAAACGCTTTAGTCATAGGTACAAGAGGGAGTGTTTTCGCGCCGCTGTTGGATCTCTGTGAGATTGTCATTATTCATGAAAGTTCCGAAAATCTCTACGAACCTAGAACTCCCGGTTGGAATGCTCGTGATGTTGCAATAGTTCGTAGTTCTCGAATGGGAATTTCTCTTACTTTTCTTGGCTACTCACCGAGTACCGAAACAGCCCGACTCATTGAGAAAGGTTGGATAAAATTTCATTCGGTAAAAGGTTCTATACGAGTTAACGACTTTTCAATTCAATCAGGAGAACTACTTCCTCAAGGAATTTTTCCTCCCATTCGCGAAGCGTTGAAGAAGGGTCCCGTTCTTTTCCTCGCCCCACGAAAGGGTTATTCTCAGGCGCTACTTTGTCTAGAATGTAGAAACCTAGCGCTTTGCACGTGTGGTGGAAAATTACGCCAAAGTTCGAAAAATGCAGATTTCGAATGTGCTGTATGCCGCAAGAGTATCCCAGAGTGGCGTTGTAGTTGGTGTCATTCTAAAAAGAGTCTGCTTCTTGGTAGGGGAGCAGATCGTTTTGCACACGAAATAGGAAAAGCATTTCCTGGCCAGACAATTTTCCAATCCAGCGGAGATAGGATTATTGATCGGTTTCATGAACCGAGTGGAATTGTCATTGCAACTCCAGGTGCACTACCAATAGCGACGAGTGGATATTCTGCGATTGTAGTGTTGGAATGTGATCGATTTTTCACGCAGATTGATATGAGAGCAGAAGAGCGGGCACGTGAGCTGGTGTTTGCCGCTGCAGGGTTATTGGCAGTGCAGGGCCAACTTCTTCTTGTGATTTCGCGTAACCATCCCGTCACTTCTGCTGTTGCTGCATGGAAACCATCACTTATTACGAGAAAGGAATTGAGCCAAAAAGAAGAGATTGGATTTCCTCCTTTTGCCCGGGCTCTCACGATAGATGTTGAAAATTCAGAAGCTACATCATTGTCGCGTGCGTTAAGGAGCGCGCAAGAATCAAGGAGATTGCCGAAATCAACCAGGATTTTGGGGCCGGCTGAAATTTTAACCGGAAGAAGCCGCCTTCTCCTTCTGTCATCCCTAGAAGAAGGAGATTTGTTAGTTTCATTGATTCATGAATTTCAAAGAAAGCGGTCCGTTTCGAAGAAAGACTTGGCGCAGATACGCATTGACCCTTATTCGTTGATCTCTTAAAGCAAGAATTGAGTGATAGCGCTCAAATTTCAACTATTTCGATAGACTTGATTCATGACGATTCAACAAATCCGGCATTTTGGAGACCCTGTCTTGGTAACTCCTGCTTCCGAAGTGGTTGATTTCGACAAAGAATTGAGAGTTTTGGTTAAGGATTTAACTGAAACAATGCTGGCAGCGCCAGGTGCAGGATTGGCAGCGCCTCAAATCGGCGTACCACTGAGAGTTTTTGTGTGGGATGTTGATGAAGCGCTCGGACATCTCATTAATCCAACTTTGGACCTAAGTAGTGAAATGCAAGAGGGGGATGAAGGCTGTTTAAGTTTTCCTGATTTGGTCTATCCCACTCCACGGGCCTTTCGAGCAGTTGCCAAAGGGTTCAATATGCACGGCGAGCCGATTACTGTCGAAGGGACAGAACTTCTAGCCAGAGCTTTGCAGCACGAGACCGATCATCTTAACGGAATCCTCTTCATTGACCGTCTCAGTAGCGAGGACCGCAAGAAAGCGATGAAAGAAATTCGAGAATCCGAATGGTTTGGCCTTGCAACAGATGCCGGCGCAACTCCAACAATTAAGGTTTCGCCGCACAAACCGTTTGGGCAAGGTTTCTAAATGCAAATATGCGTAGCGGCAACTCCAAATGTTGCGCTTCCAACGCTCGATTACCTTAAAGATAGTAAACACAATCTCGCATCAATTATCACTCAACCTGATAAACCTGCAGGTCGTGGGCAAAGTTCGCAAGAGACTCCGGTTTCGGTTTGGTCAAGAGAAAACGGAGTACCTTGTATAAAACCTGCAAATCTTTCGGAGACTTTGCATACTCTTGAAAATATCGAGCTTCTCATCACCATTGGATATGGAGTTATTCTGCCTCTCGAAGTAATTTCAAAACCAATTTACGGAAGTATAAATCTTCATTTCTCTCTTTTGCCCCGCTGGCGTGGAGCCGCCCCAGTGCAAAGAGCAATCGAGGCGGGAGATTCTCTATCAGGAGTTACAGTTTTCGCCCTCGATGAGGGAATGGATACGGGTCCAGTTTTTGTGCAAAAACGATTTGCCCTAGATGGCGATATCACGAGCGATGAATTACTCAGCGAACTTTCTGAACTTGGGGTTGAGGCGCTGGCCGAAACTTTAGACATGATTGAACTGGGAGTAAAACCAATCCCACAATCTAATGATGGAGCAACGAGAGCTCACAAAATTTCAAAAGACGAGGTGCAAATAGATTGGCACCAATCCGCTGAAGTTATTTCTCGAAAAATTAGATCACTTACTTCAAACCCTGGGTCACGGACGCACTTTAGAGAGAAAAGTATTAAGGTCTTTGCTCCTACCTACACCGATATATCGCTTCCCCCGGGAGAATTAAGGGTTGAAGGAAATTCTCTTTTAGTGGGAACATCAACTTTTGCACTACGAATCGAACAAGTGCAACCTTCAGGGAAGCCAAAAATGGCAACGGCGGCCTGGATAAATGGGATAAGACTTAATTCCGGTGAAAAATTTGAGTAAAACCGACAGGAAATCTTTTAAAGCTCCACGCCCCGATGAAACTCGTATGTTGGTGTATGACGTTTTATCTGAAGTAAATCGCAAAGAAGGATATTCCAACCTCCTCCTACCAAGCGCACTTTCAGCAAGCGCTCTTGATGAACGGGATAAAGGATTTGCGACCGAACTTCTTTATGGAACGCTACGCATGCAAGGTCGCCACGACTTCATCCTTTCGCAGGTTCTCGATCGTGATATATCCATGGTGGATACCGGTATCGTGGATATTTGCCGATTGGGTATCCACCAGCTTTTCGAAATGAGAGTAGCTACTCACGCAGCAGTTTCAGCTACTGTTGAATTAGCCCGTAAAGTGATTGGCGAATCGAAAGCTTCATATGTCAATGCAATATTACGTAAATTGAGTTCACAATATATTGAAGTTTGGCTGGCTTCCGCTTATCAACTTCATGATCCAATTTCTAAACTATCTGTCATTTATTCACATCCAGAGTGGATAGTTTCTGCTTACTTCGATCTTTTAAAAAATGAAGAACTTGTTGAGGCGGAATTACGCGCGAATAACACTCCAGCAGCGCCTACTTTAGTTGCCTGGCCTGGTTTGTCTACACAAGCAGATTTACTTGAGATTGGGGGAGTTGCAACTTCCTACTCTCCATACGGAGCTAAAGCTGGCAAACCCCCAATGAGTTTCGAACTTATCCGTCATAGGAAAGCGGGGGTTCAAGACGAAGGTTCTCAGCTGGTGGCACATCTATTCTCACTAGCAACATCCAAGGCAGAACGAACTTTGGATTTATGTGCTGGGCCAGGAGGTAAGGCAGCCCTTCTCTCTAGTATTACCAAAGAAAGCGGGCGAGATTTTTACGCAAATGAAATTTCTGAAGTGAGAGCAGATTTAGTTAAAAAGGTAGTTCAAGGTGCAACTGTTTGGACCGGTGACGGAAGAAGAATTTCAGAGCGTGGTGAAACCTTTGACGCAATCCTTGCTGATGTACCTTGTACAGGACTTGGAGCACTTCGTAGGAGGCCAGAAGTTCGTTGGAGGAGGTCTCTACAAGACTTACGAACGCTTACAAAATTGCAGTTTGAACTTGCTGAGGGCGCAATTTCAGTTCTTAATCCGGGTGGAATTCTCGGTTATGCAACATGCAGCCCTCATTATGCCGAAACCACAGCACAGGTTTCGGAACTACTTAGGCGTTTTTCAGACCTTGAACTTGTTGATATCAATTCATATCTGCCTAAGAATCTCCATGGAGCGGTCCGGGATAAAGCGCTCTCGCTCTGGACCAGCGTTCATGACACAGACTCTATGTATTTAGCGCTGCTTAGAAAGAAAGTGCAATAGGCTTTCATTGTGCTAACCGAAATCCGAATTACCCCCAGCATTCTCAATGCTGATCGGCAAAATTTGCAAGCCGAAATTTCAAAAATTGCCGATGTAAGCGATCTCTTGCATCTCGATATCATGGACAATATTTTTGTTCCTAATACAACTTGGGATTTTCCCGCAGCAGCCAAGATAATTGCAGATTCGCCGCTTCCCGTGGATTCACATTTGATGGTTTCTGATGTTGATCGAGTTGCAATTGAATATGCGGAAGCTGGTTCCGCAAGTGTCACAGTTCATGTTGAAGCGTGTACTGACATCAGAGCAACTTTACGTGGGATACGTCAGCATGGAGCTCGTGCGGCTCTAGCATTCAAGCCTGGTACACCAATCTCCGAATATGAAGAATATTTCGATTCTGTCGATATGGTTTTGGTAATGACTGTAGAACCAGGATTTGGTGGACAAAAATTCATGACTGATGTAATGGAGAAGGTGCGATACGTTCGTAAAATGATTGGATCACGCACTATTTGGTTGCAAGTGGATGGTGGAATTTCCTTGGATACTATTGAAATTGCTCGAGATGCTGGCGCGGATACCTTTGTCGCCGGCAGTGCTGTCTTCTCTGCCGATGATCCTGCGAAGATGATAAATATGCTCCGCGCCAAGGCCCTTGGACAGTAAACTCGTCCCATGAAGAATTTCGATGAGTTATGGCAGGAGTTAAGCGACAAGGCTCTTCACCGGCCGGAAGGTTCTGCGACCGTAGCTGCAATAGACGCCGGAATTCACCAGATAGGGAAGAAAATTCTGGAAGAAGCTGGGGAAGTATGGCTAGCGGCCGAGCATGAGAGCGATGAAGCCCTTTCAGAAGAAATCAGTCAACTTATCTTCCATCTTCAAACGCTTATGTTGGCTCGTGGTTTATCAACAGAAGATATCTACCGTTACCTATAAATCTTTCGTGCGCGTGAGGGGGTCACAACCGTGTTGAGAATCGCCGTTCCTAATAAGGGTTCATTAGCGGATTCAGCCATCTCGATTCTTAAAGAAGCGGGCTACCGGCAACGGACTGATTCTCGCGATCTTATCTTGATTGATCCAAGTAATAGCGTTGAATTCTATTACTTGCGACCTCGCGATATTGCAATTTATGTAGGAACTGGAGAGTTAGAGGCGGGTATTACTGGTCGAGATTTATTGATTGATTCAGGAGCCCAAGCCCAAGAAGTTCTTTCATTGGATTTTGGCAAATCTACTTTTCGTTTTGCAGCTCCTGCGGGGAAGAATTTTTCACTATCTGACATTAACGGCAAGCGCATAGCAACTGCGTATCCAGGCCTCGTTGAGAATTTTTTGCATAAAAATGCAATAAAGGCAGTTGTTGTACGTTTAGATGGAGCCGTTGAAAGCAGCGTGCGACTTGGCGTTTCTGATGTCATTGCGGATGTAGTAAGTACTGGCAATACATTGAAGCAAGCAGGCCTTGAGATTTTCGGAGACCCCATTTTAGATTCTGAGGCAGTCCTCATTAAGCGCTCTGGTGTCGCTCTCAATAACGAGCTGGAAATACTTAAAAGAAGACTGCAAGGTGTAGTGACTGCACGTCAATACGTTCTGCTCGATTATGACGTTCCAGTTGCTCAGGTTGAAGAGGCTTGTTCAATCACCCCAGGGTTGGAGTCTCCCACCATTTCTCCATTGCAGAAGAAGGATTGGGTAGCAGTTCGTGCAATGGTATTGCGAGCGGAAACTAATGTATTGATGGACCAATTATGGGCTCTGGGTGCGCGAGGAATCCTGGTTACGGATATACACGCTTGTCGACTTTAGAACGATTAAGCGATGCTATTTAAAATTACCTGCGAATAGCGCCCGCAGCTTCCATATCTTCTCGGCTTATTCCCAGCAAATAGAGAACTGAATCTAGATAAGGAGCGCTCACTGAACTATCCGCTGCAGCTTTAACGGCAGGTTTAGCATTGAAGGCGATTCCGAGGCCGGCGATAGCAATCATATCTAAATCATTGGCTCCATCACCGATTGCAATCGTCTGTTCAAGATCAACTCCTTCGAGTTTGGCAAAATCACGTAAAGCAGTTGCCTTTGCAGCTCGATCAACAATTGGTCCAATAATTTTCCCAGTAAGAACACCGTCAGAAACTTCAAGGGTATTGGCTCGATAATGCTTGATTCCTAATTCTTGAATGAGTGGTTCAATTACCGTTGTAAATCCACCAGAAACCACTCCAACACTGTGACCCAACTTCCTCAGAGTTTCAACCAAAGTACGGGCACCAGGAGTAAGTGTTATCTCCTTACGCACTTCATCTAGCGTTTCCTGCGGTATGCCGGAAAGTAGTGCAACCCGTGATCTTAAACTCTGCTCGAAATCTATTTCGCCATTCATGGCAGATTTCGTAATAGCGGCAACTTCAGTCAGGCAACCGGCACGAGCTGCCAATAATTCAATAACTTCTTGTTGCATTAAAGTGGAATCTACATCCATCACCACCAGTTTCTTCGCCCAACGGATAAGTCCGCCAGGAGAAACTGCGATATCAACACCTTGTGAAGACGAAACTGCCGCTAATTCATGCCTTAAAGAGGTCATATCAACCCCAGAGACTGTAAATTCAATTGCTGTAACTGGGTAACTTGCTGTGCGATGTACTCGTTCTATATTTCCTGACAGACTTGAAATGGAATTGGCAATCTCAGCAATTGCTTTCGGTGAAAGTGGAGAGGCAAGTGCAACGATATAAACCAGACCAGTTTTTGCCGCTATTGAGGATACTTCCTGCTCCTGGAATGAAGTGGCAATATCCACGTTTAAGCGCTCTGCACATTCATTGAGATCGCTATCTATTGCAGTCGCATGGTTTGGATTCAGTTCGATTAATACTGTCAGGATGAGTCGCTCACGAATTACTACTTGCTCAATATCTATAACCGTTATGGCGAAAGGAGCTAAAGTCTCGAAAAGTGCCCGAGTAATCCCTGGGCTATCGATACCAGAAACAAGGATTAGGCCTGTATATGGTTGTTTCCGAGTGCTCATAGGGTGAGGTTATCGTGAATCACTTGGAGAGCGGTGATGATTTCCCAAACTTTCGTTAATGAGGGATATATCTTGAGACACTATGACTGGCCAGATAGTTTTGGAGTTGCGAGATGTCTCGGTTCGGCGTGGCCAGCGCACGATCCTAGGACCAATCAATTTTTCGATAACTTCGGGGGAGAGATGGGTAGTGCTTGGACCTAACGGCGCTGGGAAGTCAACACTTATTCAAATTCTTGCTACTCGCATCTTTCCAACAACGGGTTCGGTTTCAATTCTCGATAAGACGATGGGGAGGGTTGATCTTTTTGAACTCCGCACCAGAATTGGAATTTGTGGGGCACTCCTTGCAGAAGATATTCCATATGGTGAGAAAGTGCGCGATGTCGTTTTGACTGCAGCTTACGCAGTACTTGGACGCTGGAATGAAGCGTATGACTTATGGGATGAATCTAGAGCAGTAGCGCTTCTAACAACCTTTGGAGTTCGTGATCTTGCCGATCGAGAATACGGTACTTTGAGTGAAGGCGAAAGAAAAAGAGTGCAAATCTCTCGTGCTTTGATGGCAGATCCTGAACTTTTGTTACTCGATGAACCTGCAGCGGGGTTGGATCTCGGTGGTCGAGAAGACTTGTTAAAACGTTTCTCAATCTTTGCTGCAGACCCAACTGCGCCAGCTTCTATTCTTGTCACCCATCATATTGAAGAGATTCCGGCTGGATCCACCCATGCTTTGATTCTCAAGAATGGAACTGTCGCGGTAAGCGGTCCAATTCGCGAAGTTATTACTTCCGAACATATGTCTGCAGTATTTGAACTTCCCATGGATGTAACCTTCGATGGTTCGCGCTTCTTTGCTCGTGCACTCTAGTTGGAAGGAAATTCTCGCTCCTTTTGAGGAAGAGATCCAGCGGATTCTGCAAATCGTTAACGGACCAGATTTGGCACCTGCTTCAGAAAACATCTTTAAGGCGCTGGAAATTGATTTATTCAAAGTTCGCGTAGTCATCTTCGGCCAAGATCCTTACCCAACTCAAGGAAATGCAAATGGTTTAGCTTTTTCAGTTCCTCGTCACCAACCACTCCCGGTTTCATTACGAAATATCTATCAAGAGCTAAAAAGCGATGTTGGAATTTCTCCGCCAAACCATGGCGATCTCACTTCTTGGACAGAAGAAGGTGTTCTGCTCCTCAATCGCGTCCTCACCACGCGAATTGGTCAGCCAGGGGCCCACTCCAAGGTTGGTTGGCAGAAGATTACGGACCATATTGCGAAGGAGCTTGGCCAACAAAAGGTAATTGCTCTGTTATGGGGCAAGAGAGCGGAAGAACTCTCTCACTATTTTTCAGATTTCATTACTTCACCGCATCCAAGCCCATTGAGTGCTTATCGGGGTTTCTTTGGTTCTAAGCCATTCTCACGGATCAATCGAGCGCTGCAAAATCGTGGTGAACTTCCCATAGATTGGTCGATCAAATAGTTGAGCCCGTACCTTGAAGATACGGGCTCAACCAAGATCTAATTTACTTCACATTAACCGATCCACGCGTTAATTGGTGAAGTTAAGAAATAGACCATAAATAATCCAGATACAAGAAGTAGTAATGGATGAACATCCTTACGTCTTCCTTGGATAAACCGGATAACCACATGGGTTACGAAGCCAGCTCCAATTCCAACTGAGATGTTATAGGTAAATGGCATGAGAATGATGGTAAGGAAAGCTGGAATCGCGATTCCATAATCATCCCAATCAATCGATTTGATTTGAGTCATCATTAAGAAACCAACAATTACGAGCGCTGGGGTAGCGGCTTCGTAAGGGATGATGGCTACGAGTGGTGCCAAGAATGTGGTTAACAAGAAACAAATTCCCGTTACTACTGAGGCAAGCCCAGTACGAGCACCTTCTCCAACTCCTGAAGCAGATTCGATGTAACTAGTGTTTGAAGAGATACTTCCTGCACCACCAGCTGCAGCTGCCAGGGAATCTACAAGCAAGATTCGATCGTTATTTGGAATATTGCCATCCTTATCAATCAATCCGGCTTCATGACCGATAGCTGTAACTGTTCCAACTGTGTCAAAGAAATCAGAGAGAAGAAGTGTGAACACCAGCAAAATCACCGTGATAAGTGGAATTCGATCTAATGAACCAAAGAGATTGAATTGACCGAATAGGCTGAAATCAGGTGATGCAACAATGTCATCAGGCATCGCAGGGACGTTAAGACCCCATCCCTTTGGATTCACCTCACCGGTTGCTCCATTAAAGTTAGGACCAATCTTGAGAGAAGTCTCGATTATTACTGCTGCAACTGTTGCCAGAATGATTCCAATCAAAATTGCACCTTTAGTCTTCTTCACCATTAATCCGATAGTCAAGAAAAGTCCGAATGCAAAGACAATGATTGGCCATCCCACTAGAGTTCCTCCATCACCCAAAGTGACCGGAACCGGTCCGCTCGCTGTTCTACGAACGAATCCCGCATCTACAAGGCCAATCAGAGCGATAAAAAGTCCAATACCAACGGATATAGCAACTTTGAGCTGAGTTGGAACTGCTCTAAAAACCGCTGTTCTAAATCCCGTCAGTACCAGAACCGTGATGATTAAACCTTCCAGTACTACAAGGCCCATAGCATCAGCCCAGGTCATTTGAGATGCAATGCCAACTGCAACAAAGGTATTGAGACCAAGACCTGTTGCAAGAGCCATTGGATAATTTCCTACAAGACCCATAAGTATCGTAAGGATTCCTGCCATGAGTGCAGTCATCGCTGCTACTAATGCAAGATTTGGGGCATCGCCTCCGCCAATGTATTTTCCATCGGCATCCTTTGCTAAACCGATGATTAATGGATTAAGCGCAACGATGTAAGCCATTGTGAAGAACGTGACGAGACCACCACGGATTTCACGGCCGACAGTAGAACCGCGTTCGGATATTTTGAAGAAACTATCGAGCATGAGAACCTTCCTGATTTTGTTAACGGGGGTGTTTGCGACCCCGTGTGAAGTGACGGCTCACAGACCGAGGGAAGATGGTTGAAGGTTAGAGGAGACCTAAGTTACTTGTGGGTCAGGCGCGCGATGATTCCCAGAGAAATAGCCACAGATTGACCGATGAGGAGTGCGAAAAGCGCTGTTCCGAGGCCTACCGTTCCGCCCATAAGGAATCCGATTATCAAAACCGTAAGCTCTATGCCCAGTCTTACTCGGCCCACTCGAATTCCCGTGCGATAGTGCAACCCAGTCATAGCTCCATCACGCGGTCCAGAACCCAATCCGCAGGTAATGTAAAGAGCAGATCCGATTCCTACCAAAGCTATTCCAAGGAAATCGAAAAGTATTCCCATTGGTAATGATTCTTGGGGTGGGAAAATATGAGTTCCAATTTCAATAAATGTTGCTATGAGCACGATGTTGGAAAGTGTTCCAAACCCTGGGCGCTCTTTAAGTGGAATCCAAAGAAGAAGAACTCCCACACTAATGAAAAAAGTAGCAAATCCAATACTCATGCCTGTCTTGTAGGTCAGCCCTTCAGCAAAGACTGTCCAAGGGGCATTTCCAATTCCACCTTGTATAAGAAGCGAATCACCAAGACCAAAAATAGCCAGTCCAAAAAAGAGAATTGCTACTCTGGAGAAGGATAAATCCCAACGAGATTTTCCTCTCCAAGGTGTTATTGGAACAGTTTTATGAGGTTTAAAGAAATGTAAAAGGCGAGACAACTTCATCGGCTTATCTTAAAGCGATATACTTACTTGATGCTTGCAAACTCGATCTTTGTTGGATCAGGAACTGTAATCAATATCTTCGCTATTTTGGTGGGTTCATCGTTGGGGATCCTAGTTGGATCAAAATTATCTAATAAATCCCAGACACTCATTACCGACATTCTTGGTTTAATCACCATGCTGGGCGCAGTTTCGGCTCTTACGCCTTTGTGGTCTCGCCAGTTCATTGACGCTTTGCCCAAAGGTTCGGCTCTGTTGGTGATTCTGGGGGCGATGCTGATAGGCGGTTTAATCGGTTCTCTGTTTTCGCTAGAAGATCGACTTGATGCAATTGGTGAAAACTTGCGACAGAAATTTCGAGCATCAGCAGAAAGCCCCTTTGTTGAAGGTTTCGTCTCGGCCTCCCTCCTTTTTGTTATTGGTCCACTTGCTATTTTGGGAAGCGTAAGTGATGGCATGTCTCAGGGAATTGATCAACTCATTCTCAAATCTTCACTCGATTTCTTTGCTTCGATGGCTTTTGCTTCCACTTTGGGTTGGGGCGTAGCAGCTTCAGCGATTCCAGTTGGTATCTACCAAG
>JACCDK011204618.1_pt1 | contig 54944 bp, 50 predicted proteins | sample 7445871 | NCBI WGS metagenome assembly JACCDK01 (sample SAMN15323436, study PRJNA562643) | freshwater metagenome | isolation source: river surface water | place: USA:Blue River Watershed | collected 2017-08-15 | reverse complement strand
TTTATTTTCCTGTCGGTTGGATGAAACGATACGCAGAAGTTCAATGTGAGTTATATGCAAAATATTTACCACGCAAAATGAAATGTACAGTCATCAGACCTGCTAATTTGTTTGGTCCACATGATAAGTATGATTTTAATAAATGCCATGTTACACCTGCAACAATTCGTAAAGTTGCTGATAAAATGAATCCAATACCTGTTTGGGGTGATGGTACTGAATTAAGAGATTTACTTTATATCGAAGATTTTGTTGAGGCATTGCAAGTTGTTTTAGAGAAAGAAGTTAAGGAGGGGTTTGAAGTATACAATGTTGGTTCTAATAATGTTTATTCAGTTTTAGATGTATTAGAAATTATGAAAAAAGTTGCTAACTACGAAGCTCCAATAGAATTTATAAAAGGTAAACCATCTATGATTCCTACACGCCGAATCGATTCAAATAAGATTTATGATAATTTAGGTTGGAAAGCAACAACATCTTTAGAAGATGGTTTAAAATTGGGATACGAATGGTATTTACAAAATAAAGAAGAATTTAACAAATAGTTATGAGTTCACCACAATATACTCCATATAAAGATGCATTAACAAATGCTATGACAAATATTGCAGAATTATCTAATTCAGTATTCATTGGTCAGCAAATTGTATATCAAGGAAATCCTATGAGTACAACTTTGGGAGGAGTTCCAAAAGAAAAAATGATTGAATTGCCAGTTATGGAAGAGTCTCAAATGGGAATGAGTTTGGGTATGGCAATGGCGGGTGATTTTGTTGTTACATTCTATCCACGATGGGATTTTTTAATTTGTGCAACAAATCAATTAGTAAACCATGTTGATAAAATTGGATTAATGAGTGGTGGTAAATGGAAACCAAATATGATTATTAGATTGGGAAAAGGTAGTGATAAACCTCTTGACCCTGGTCATCAACATAGGGGTAATTACTTTGAAGAGTTTAAATCTATGTGTCCTAATATAGAATTTCACAATTTGAAAACACCATCGGATATCGAATTATCGTATAAATATGCAACTAAAGAAGGCGGTATTCATTGTTTAGTAGAATATCCTGAATTATACTACATATAAAAACTTCTATTTAATTTTTTAAATACATTTGTAATAAATTCAATATCATGCACTTTATCATCATTAATGATAGATTGTATTGAATTGTAAATTGTTGGAATATTATCATGTGATGCATTAGATAATAGTGTAAATTTCAAATATTCTAATTTAAATATACGATTTAATTGGTCTTCTATATAAAAATGCATAGGTCCGTTTTCAACTATACCATTTTCAGCAAACCACTTTTTTAATACTTGTAAATAAAATACATAATAAGCTTCACTACTTGGATGAGGGTCAAATGGCATAGTGTATCTATGACCAATATCCAATCTATCTCTAGTATATTCAGTTAATCCACCGAAGTCATCACCTAACGATAGAAATAATTTATTTTTTCCAAAAGTAAAAAAATCTTTTAATGATGCCGGCTTTCTACCAGAACAATATGATTCAATTTCATCATATGCATCTTTATATTTATAAAAATTTACTATATTTTTAATACGATTGAATTGTTTTTCCAATTGTAATCTTTCTATATCATTCGTAAATATATTAGCCCATCCAAAGTACATATAATGTTTTACATTATTATTTATACAAAATTCATTTAAATTTTCAATATTTTCAAAATGTTTTTCAAATATTTTTTTTTCCAAATTAGATTCAATTATTCCTTCATTTTTTAAATAATCGTATGGATATTCATCTATATTAATATCAACACCGGATGGTTGAAATCCTTGTCTCACAAATGCACTAAATTGAATAACCGCATATATTTGTTCATTTGGATACTTCTCCTTTATTTCTAATACTTTCTTTTTAAATTTATCGGATATTACATGATTACCATAAGAACCCCTTGCTAATGTATGTATTGTTACATTGTATCTACCATCTCTGATTAAATCATAAATAAGCAGTTGATGTGGTTTAATTGTATTCGGAATTGGCATATTCTTATACTCAAGTTTATCCAATTCAATTGGTGTGTACTCACATACATCCAATCGTGTACCATCATCTGAAAACGAATCGCCTGAAAATATTATATGAATTTTACTTCTTTCCATTCGTTTACTTTATCTCCGTTAAAAATATCCAATATTAATTCTCTATGTTTTACAAAATATTCAAAGAATATATCACAATTTTTTCTATATTCATTTGCGTATTTAAAATAAATATCATGCAATTCATCAATACTTTTTATAGATTGAAGTGTTACATGAGATAATCCTCTTTGTATATCATGTTCATCAGATGTATCATAGAATCCATACAATGGAGATTCAAATGTCATTCCAATTAATTCCAAACACTTTTTTGTATTTCCTGCACCAAAAAATATAAATGGTAAACACGATGCAATTGGTCTAACTATTTTTTCGGTTATAGGACAATGGTTTTGAACATTTTTTATATCTTTAAAAAAATAAGATTCAGTAACTATTTCAAAATATGCCAAAAATTGAGAAAAATATGTATGCTTTAAATTTATAGTTTTATCCGAATACCTATCATATGAATGTGGTATTAATCCTTCGTTATCTTTTAAGAAAGAACTAATATTGTGTTTATCCGCAGAATAATGTTGTATATTTACAGCAAAAGACCATATGTTATCTTTTAAATTATTGGTAGCTTTTAATATGTTAAAAATATCAATTCTTATTGGACTAATATGATTTGAATAATATACCAATTTATGTGGTTTTCTCAATTCTTCATATTGATAATTCATATTTTGTAAAAATTTTTTACCATTCATAAAATCTTCATTAATAAGATAATCTACCTGTGTGTATAATGATAATGGTAAAAATAATTTTCTAGGGTCATCAGATGGTTGCATATCATATGTTGCATATACACATGGTAATCCAACCATTTTTTCAAACTCATCTATACCCTTTGGTTCGACTACTATTTCATTAAAAATTAATACTATATGTTTTGCTTGTCCATTTTTAATTTGATATTCTTCTATAACTTTACACAATTTTTCAGAATTATGCATTTCATAAAAGTTATATCCAAATGAATTTTGAAATTGAACAAAAATAGTATGCTGTAATTTAAAAGTTGGGTCATTTCCAAAATGATACAAATTAACATCTGGTACTATTTCGATATTTTCCCCATCATTATCATATCTTATTCCTAACATATTATATTATTTTTTTATTTTCTATTTTAATTTTTTTACTTATGTGTTTTATAACAATTTCTGATAATATAGAATGACCAGAAATGCCTGGGTGAGTATCTTCTTTACCATCATTTAACTCATGTCCTATACTTAATTTTTCATTTTTGCAAAAGTCTTGTATCAATTGATAACTTTCCTGCGAAAATGTTTTATGTTTCAATTTTATTATATCTTCATCTAATATTACATCGGAAAATATACCATTGTATCTTCCCATTCTGTATATAAAATCAGCTGGTTGTAATAAATAAACTTGCCCTCCATTACTTTTTATGTAAGAAATTAAAGACATTAAATTTATAGATTCCTTTTTATCAAAAATTTCAAAATTATGAAAATTATAGTAGTTATTAACTACATCTTTTTTAATATCATACCATTCAGAACCCTGCTCCGTCTTATCCTCTGGATTTGATAATAATCCACCTGTTATGTTAAAATGTTTTTTATATTTTGAAGAATATATTTCATCTCTAAATCCATTCGGAATTTCAAAAATAAAAATGGTAGTATTAATAAAATTATGTTCTTTAATAATATAATCCCAAGCCATTCTGATTATTCTATTTATAGAACCACCATATCTTGATTCATCTACTAATTGTAAATTAAGTTTTTTAGAAACCAATGTTGGGTATGAATAATCACGTCCTTTGCCAGTTAAACCTAAATGTTCTAACAAACCTTTATGGTCTAACACATCACCATCAGTCCAACTACAACCATTAACATAAAGTCTTTTACGCATTATTGAAACATCTCCCATTTAAAAATTACTTCTTCTGTAAACTTTTTATAATTCTCACTACCAACATGCCCCCAAGCACTAGCATTTCCTTCTATTATCGCTTTTTCGGTTGCAGTTTGAGAACCATATTGAAAATATTCTTGATATAATGGATTAAAATTATCATCAGTACTAGGTAATTGATTTCTCAATGCCCATTCCAATACACCACCATTTCTATGTAATCTTTGCTCCTCAAAAAACCAACAATATTTTTTCCAATCTATACTTCTATATAAATGTTCTGCCCAAGGAAATCTTTCAATTATATCATCTTCAGTTTCATACCAAGTATTGTGAATTTTTTTATCTATAAATAATCCCTTTATCATTTCGTGTCCATCTCTATAATTACTAGGAAGCATTCCATAATGATAAGCCGCTGAGAATGGATTATGCATAAAGAATGATTTTAATTGAATATTATTTACCTTACAAAATTGAATAAGATAATCAAAATATTCTAACCATTCTATAAACCTCTCTTCATCGTTGTATAATGATTCTAAATAAGTTTGATTAAATTTGTATATTTTAGGATTTAAATCTACAAAAGATGATTCTGACATATCTGGACAAGCCATTGTCATCCAATATCCTTTTTGTCCATTATATTCTTTTTGATTTATAAAATCGTTTGCATAATTTTCATGCACATCAATTGGTGCTCTATCTTTTATATCGTTTGATATGAAATAACTTTTTCTATGAAAATTAGACCATTCTATTATTATACCAATATCTTCACCTTTTACACCTTGAGAAAGTAATTGTTTAGCTTTATATATAGCAGAACGAGCAATCAACAAATTACCATTGCCCGGACTACCCATATTATACACTTCTATTGATGGCATTAACTTTTGTATCCAATGTGCATAATACCAAAATTGAGGATGGTCATTTAAAAAATCTCGTTCACCTCTTTGTAAATTAACTCGTTCATGTGATGTAAATGAACATCCAGATGCTATCAAATATTTCATATTAATCTTTATTATCGTTTATACCTTCGCCGGAACATCTATTACATATTAATTTACAAACATTCATAGGAGTTCCATTTTCTAAATCATCGTATACGAAATCATGCATAATTCCTGAATTAAACAATTCTCTCAATGTTGTATTTTTTAAACTGAATTTATTAAATCCAATTTTAGACATTTTATTTAGTATCTCCTTTTGATATGAACTTTCTTTACCATTTGAATGAGTCATCCTGTTCGATACATATGGAGGAATATAACAACATGGCATTAATAATCCATTATGAGTTATATAAATATTGTGCGCGTTTCCATTTAAATCCGATGGATTTATTGTATTTTTAGATGAACAAGTTTGTTCATTTCTATCTTTTAATTTATTTACTAATTTTTCTTCAAATTCAAAATCAGCATATTCGTATATTTTTTTTGGATAAATTTCTTTTTCATATGCTCTCAAACTACCTTTTTGTAAAATGCCAGATTTTACATTTAAAGATTTTATATCATTTTTGATTGATTCCAATTCTTCAAATTCCCAAGTTGTATCCAAATACTTATGTAATCTTTTATCAACAACTTCTGTTAAATAATGAGTAGAAATTCCTTTCATATCATACACTTCCGTTCTAACTCCCGTTGTAAAAGGTTTTCTTAAAAATAGTTTACCAAATCCAATGGATTGAATAAACTCAATCATTGGTATTATTTGGTCTATTGTTTCATTCCACATTATAAATTGTATTTCAAATTGATGTGGCTTACAATATGAAGTAAATGCATTTACATTTTTTAAAACATTTTCCCATTTAACATTTACTCTATGTAATTCATTCGATTTACCTACACCATCTAATCCAAATGTGAAAATAGCACCCATTTTTGCCATCGATGCATAATCGGATGGATTTCCAATTCCTCCATTTGTTTTAACATGGATAGACATTCTTTCATTATGTTTTCTAAAATATTTTGTAATATCTGCTACATCTGGATTACCCATAGCATCTCCAAAGTTACCACAAAATAAAATACCATATAAGTTTTTAATAATTGCCGTATCAACAACACGTTCTACCGCATCTTTAGACCAATATGTTTGTGTAAATTCACTATAATGTCCATTGTGTCTTCTTGGGCAAACAGGGCATCCTGCATTACATAATGAAGAAATTTCAAAATCAATATATCTTATGTAATCGCTTTTTTGTATTTGCATTTTTAATTATTTCCAAGTGTCCATTATAGCATAAATTTTATCAAAGTAAGATTGACTATCATGCCTATAATCATAATATTTTTCCTGTCCGTTATCTAATCTAATACCATAAAAATCATCATACTCTTCTAATAATGATTGACATGCACCATAGTGTTTAATTGGTATTCCATCTACCGATTCTATTTGTCCTATCGGGCAATATCCAATTGCTAAACTTGGGTCATTCCAATCAAATCCTCTATCAGTTATAAATTTTTTAAATCCTTCATCCATATTAAACTCAAATTCGGGCCCAATATGAACACTAAATTCTCCACTCATTAATCTATGTTCTGTGATATTTTCTAAATGTACAATTTCATCTCTATCACAATATGCTTCATACCAAGTTTTACCTGTTTGAGCATAATGTAAATAAATCATACCATTACCCACTGTTCTACTAAATTGAGCTTTATCTTCCAATGTAATTTCCTCCCACTTTGGAGTCCCATAAATCGAATAGTAGAAATAAGTGTGATGTCCTTTGTTATTTTTTTGTTGTTCTACTGAATCATAATATGCTTCTAACTCGTGACAACATAAATTTAGTTTTGATATTGCAAATCTTTCTCTACCATTTGCTTTTCCTAAATATGATGCAGGACTCCATATTTGTCCTTGTAGTAATTCAAAATGATGATGTAATTTATTCAATAAATCTCTATCAAATGTATGCTGTAATGATTCAAATGGTTCGGTAATTAAATTATATTCCGGATACCAACTTGCATTTTTGATAACTTGAATTCCATCAATAAGTTGTTGCGTAATTATTTCAGGTGTGCGGTTTTTATTAAAGTTTCCAACTAATGAAAATGTTTTAACATATTCGGTTACATTACTTTTTAATACATTTTGTAGTAAAGCAAACCATTTTTCTTTTACACTACTTTCAAATAAAGTAGTTTTAACTTCGATAACATCTCCATTGATGTTTCTAAAAAATAAAACCATAAAATTAACTTTTTAAATATTAACCCACCAATTTATTAAATCGGTATTTTTAGAAAATATATTATCTAATACACCATTATTATTTCTTAATTCATCTATAAATATCATTCTTTTTTTTCCTTGCTTAATTCCTTCCAAATAATTATCATAAAGTTCTTCGAATGTTTTTGTTACTCTCAAATCTTCCAAAGATTCTATATAAATTTTAGTCTTTGGAGTTACTTTAGTTTTCATATAATTAATGTTATCATCAATTATTTGATTTAAAATATTTTTAGGTATCATAGATGGCGACATTATGATGGATGAATCAAATGCAAATGTTTTTTTAATATAAGATTTAACATTTAATTCCAATGCTAAATCAAATAAATTTTTCATACTAAATAATCCTGGACTAGTAATTGTAATATCCAATACCATGCCATCATCTCCGTATAAATCATTTAAAAATAATCCCTTTTTAAAATTATCTAACCATTGATTCCATTTAATTCCATGTCTAACATATTCAACAATTTCATCAGTACCATCTATACTAGCGGATACATTAACCTTTTTGAAATGTGGCAACAAATCGTACAGGTTAATACCTTTAAACGATGTTCTACTTAAATTAGTGTTATACCTTACCGTAACATTTTTAGAGTGACCTGACTGAACTAAATACTGCATTACATCCCAATGAATTTCAAACATCAATGGTTCTCCACCTACCCAATAAATTTCTTCTATTCTACCTTCCTTCACCGCATCCCATAATTCTTTTTCAGCTACTTCTTTTTGGAATTTTTCAATTATTGGTTTGTATTCTTTTGTAGCCCAAGCTTCTGCACCATTATCATAATATCCCAACATTCTATTTTCAGCTTCCCATTGAGATGATAATTGGTCACCACACATTCTACATTTAAAATTACACAAATTACTGATTCTATAATCAAATGAAATTGGTTTCATTTCGGTATACCCATCATCATTTGTTTTTTCAAATGCTTCATTGATTTTATCTACAAATAAATTTTTTGTAAAATAATCTCTATATGTGTATATGTTTAATAATTTGTGATTACAAACTTGGCATTGAGATATTTCTTCTCCTGCCATCAATGATTTACGAATTCCTTTCATATAATCAGAATTCCAATGTTCATCTAATGTGATTGGTTTATAATCTGAATTTTTATCAGCTTTTTCCGAATCAATATATTGGTTTGTCCAGCTTGCCTTTTCTCTACTAGCACAACATAATCTTCTCTCACTTTGTGGGGAAAGATATGTATGTGTCCAAGGTGCCATACAAAATGTTTTATTACCTTCGGATGGTTTTATTTTCATATTATGAAATATTTAAATTCATACAAGATATAAGTGCATATCTGTTTGTAAAGCTATCGTTTTTATAAGAGTGATATGTATTTTCATAATTCACAAAAAATACACCTGTTCCTTTTTTGTATGGAGCTTCATATATCAATCTATCATTTCTCGTATAATCATAAAATTTAGTACTAACTGGATTATCTATCAAATTTAATATAAAATTACCAAATACAAGTCTATTATCAAAATGCTTTATTAATTCAAAACCAGGAGTATCCATAAAAATAGAAGTAGTTATATTAACTTGCTCTTTTAAAAAATTAGTAAATACCCCATATCTATCTGTATTTAATGGCCATATTCTTTCCATTGTATATGGGTTTTCGTTATATATTTTATTTACTATATCATACAAAAAATCATCACTAAATGCTTCCATCAATGGTTTCAATTCAGTAGAATGCATTTTTTCATAATCAAAAGTATTTCTAGAATTTTCTTTTACATAATAATATTTTGAATCATCCATTATAATTTCATCGGATGGCATATTATCTACTTCAAATTCAAATATTAAAAAATCACCATCAATTGCTTTTTCGTTACTTATGTGTATCATATAATTTATTTTAATTTTATAAAATGCGTATCATGTATATCTGATATCCCATCATTAAATGGATAATATTCAAATCCATTTTCACATTTATCAATGTTTTGTGTTATATCAAATAATAATTTTGCTTGTGATTCATACTGTTCTTCTGTTTCCATATGAGATGGATTGAATATAATAAGTTTTAAATTATCATAAATTTTATTTTTATTTACAGAATATTCTTCTATTACAAAATTGGATATAGTTTTTACTAATTTGTATCCAAAATGGTCACCATATGGTCTTTTTTTATAAGTAGCACCACTAGATATGTTTATTGCAAATTTTATATTATCTTTATACAAATTTATTAATTGTTGATTTCCAATTGCTACTAATTTAAATGATTCTATAAAATCATCAATAATATTTTGATTAAAATAATCATCAAAATTATAAAAATTAGATGGATATCGTGTTGCATTTAGTAATATACCATCTATATCTTTATTATTATTGTAATAATTTATAATACTATTTGTATCTAATAAATTCAATTCTGTTTTAGATGGATTCAATACAACATCTCCATATATTTCTTTAAACTTTTTAGCTAATTTGCCATTACCACCTGTTATTAATAGTTTCATAAGTTTTAATTCATTATTATTTGATATAAATCTCTAAATAAATTTAAATTTCCCCATTTATTCAAATGTGGGTCTCCATTTGCATGAGTTGGATATTTACCAACATTCATAAACCCATTTATAGAAATCATATCAAACAAATGTTTATCATCTTTAAATTTTTCTTCTAATACCTCTCCCGCAGTTATAACTAAAAATTTACAATTATTTGATTTCCTTTTTTTATTTTCTATTATTTGAAATGTGTTATACAAATCATTAAAGCATAATATATCATAAAATGCATCGACAAAATTCACATAAGTATCAATGTGTTTATTATTTATATTTAAATCATTTTTAAAATGTGTTATCGTTGCTGATGTAAATGGTCCCAAAGCAGGTTTTGAATATCTCAAAATATTAGGATTTTCATGCTTAACTAACAACTCTATTCTAGTAAACAAAGTTAATTGAATTATTACAATTGAATCATCTTCAAAATCGGTTAATGCAAAATCTAACAACATTGTGTTATTACCACGACCAGGTCTTGCATTATACACCAATTCTAAATTTAATCGTTTCGATAATAATTCCGTATATAACTTATGTTCTTTATAATTGTGTAATTTTACTTCATTATTTTTAAATAATACATCACTAAAAGAACATCCAAAAGAATATAGTTTAGCCATTTTTAATATAATCTAACATTTCATCTTGTTGGTCTAATTCAATGTAATCTTGTGCTCCAGGATTAGGTCCTTGCGGGTTCAATATCCATCCTTCTTTTTTAGCAGTATTCATTACTTCATCAACATATCTATTTGATTTAGCATCATCACCATCTTTCAATGATGTAATAGGTGCTACTATCGTTTCAGGAATAGAATCCCACCAATCCTTTAATTGAGGAAATGTTTCTATGAAATTTTTATTTCTACGAATATCATACTGCATATAGAATGATTTGAAATCTCTTTCTCTAGTTTGTAAAGATGAAGTATGCGCATGGCCTGTTTCTATCTCTCTGATATATGTTACCATTCTAACCATACTATCCTTTTCCCACTCAATAAATCCATTCTCACCACCATTCCAATTTTTATTAATCCAAGCTTCAATTGCATCTGCTCTTTCTAAACGAATTTCTTTTGGTAAAGTTACGATTGATTGAAACGATGGGAATCTTAAAATATTAAATGAACAAACAGGCGATTGAGTTTTGTATTTCATTTTTAATCTTAACATTTCATCCATAAATTCAGGCAATGTAAATAAACATAATGCGTTTATTGTCATCATACAATTTATAGATTGTACATTACCTTCGGATAACATTCGTTCTATATTTTTTAACCAACCTTCCCAAACTAATCCATCTCTAATATATTCGGCATCTTTACCGGTAGCCTCACACGATGTATATAAATGAAAGCTTTTAATATTATGACTTGCTCTTAATAATTCTTCAAACAATTCTTGCTTTTGTCCTAAATTTGAATTTACTGCAAATTCAACATTACAATCTTTATTTGATTCCCACCACTTCATCAATTTCCAAAAATCTTGTGACATAGTTGGTTCTCCTCCTGTAACTCTTAATTCTCTTAAAGAGTATTGTAATTCTCCTTCCCACCATTTCCAAAATGCTTCAACATATGGATTGCCTACATTCTTTTTACCATATGGCATTGAATGTACACCATCATGTTGAAATGCACCAGCACCATCGCTCACTAAATTTTGATAAGCACCATTTTTCTTAATATCATTTTGCCAGCTAGTACTGAAAGATGCATTACAATAGGAACAAGCAAAGTTACAATTTGGGTCAAATGCTATTTCTAATGTTTTTAAATCCACATCCTTTTCCCAACCATACAAAGCTTTACATTGTTCTAATTCTTCATCAGTATAAATTACCGATTTAAATACTCTATCTGAAACTTTATCTTGTCCTAAATCTTCAATCTTCCAACAATACTCACACTCTTTGGGTCTGATACCTTCAAGCATTTGCTTTCTAATCAACTTTTTATATTGAGTATTGTGGATTGCTTTGTAACTTTTTGCAACTTCATTCAAAGGTATTTTATGCGCAGGTGGGTGATGACAACTTGCCGTTGTACCATTTCCTAACCATATTGTTGCATTATACCATTTAGCTCCACAAAATGAAGGCGAAATGGGATTGATGATTCTATCTCTATATTCTTGATAAGATTCATCGTGCTTTTTTGCTATTATTCCCATATTATAATTTTATATTTTTACATTCGTTGTAAAATTCCGTATATTCTGGAAAAGTTTCTAAAAAATTAGTACCTCTTCTTATATCATGTTCATTAAAGAATTTATAAAAATTAAAACGATTTCTTTTTAAAGTTTCTTCATCTTGTTCCGAAATCATCCAATCATATATTCTTTTTATTTTTGTTATCTCAATTTCAGAAAACCCATAAGTTACACCAAATTCATTATGAACAGTGTGATATATTTCTTCCAAACTCTTTGCAAGTTCTGCGGATTGTCTTACATTCTCTGAAAATTGTTTTGGTAATATTTGTACAGTCTGATGTGATGGGTATCTTAAAAAAGATGTATCTAATGATACTGCTGTATTCCAAGCTCTATCCATAGAAGAATATTTCTTTTTGTATTCATATACACCTTTTATTAATTCATCAAAACTCAATACCGAAAATGCGTTATAAGTACACATTATACCAATGGTAACAGTTGGACATTTTGATAAAATTTTATCTATATTTTGCCAAAATTTATTAAAATCTAAACCATGTCTACCATATTCAGCTTGCTTTCCCCAACCATCTACCGATGTAAATATTACAAAATCACTAACTCTTCCTTCACTCTCTATCTTATTTATTTTTTCAATAAATCTATCGATTAAATTATCAGGTACACCTAAATTTGAATTAATAGCCAAATGTAAATTTTTATTTGGATTTTCTTGCTCAATTATATAATCCAATACCTTCCAAGTATCTTTAGCTAAAAGAGGTTCACCGCCGGTGATTCTAAATGTGTGTAAATCTCTATATAAATCAGGCCACCATTCCCAAAATGCATCTACATATGGGTTTACATCGGAATGTTTATATGGTAATTTACCTTCTGCTTTTATTTGTTCCAATCCATTGAATGAATCGGTAGTAGGATACCCACCAAATTTTTCAACTTCTTCAATCCACTTTGAAGAAAACATAGGTCCACAATATGAACATTTAAAATTACAAGCATTACTAAATGCAACTTCTACATATTTCGGATTATAATTTTCTCTCCAATTTAAATGAGATATTTCTTCTAAAAAGGGTTGTGACCAAGGTTCTTCGGATTTAAATACTCTATCTGAAAATGATTTAGAATTATCTTCTACTTTCCAACAATATTCACATTCTGCCGGTCGTTTACCTTCCAGCATTTCTTTTCTTTTATACTTTTTATGTTTAGTATTATGTAGAGCAGATGGATTATTTTTAATCTCAACTAATGGAATTTTATGTGGTGTTGGGTGGTGACAAGAATGTGTTAATCCATTATGTAAGTGCATAGTAACTTGTGTCCATTTTGCTAAACAAAATCCACAACCAACATTATCTAACTTATCTTTTACACTCTGAAACCTATTATTTTCTTGCATTTTATAATTTTACATTTATCATATATGAATTATCGGTAATACTTTGTATACTTAATAATTCATATTTTACATTATTAATTCCATCATTTTTATAATCAATCTTATCTTGCTGCATTTCTAAAACATATCTTCTCTCATTTTTTGCAGTAGTTTCTCCCTTTGCCCATTTATCAATTCCACCAACATTAATCAATCCTTCAGTTTGATGTGGTAAACATTCAAATCTTCCGTTTCTTCTATGAGGTAAAACTACATATGGAATTTGTACATGCTCATCTACAAACTCTACATTTGAAAATGTTCCATCATTTCCATTAACATTATCTATTACTTTTTTATTTTCGTAATCAACATTTTCAAAATCATAATGTAATATTAAATTATCAGGAACATGCATTAAAAAATTAGAATGTAATGTTGCTACTTCTTCCGAAGTAAGTGCTCTATTCCAAAATTTTATATCGGAAATTTCTCCTTTAAAAAAGGCGTTTGGTTCATATGATAATACTGATGGTGTTTTACCAACATAGTATGGTTCTGAACCATAATGTTTTAATGGTACACTAAAATGAATTGGGGATTCAGTACCACTACCATTTCTTGCAGAACTTTCTCTACCATTTAGATATAAGTGCATTGTGTTTGTAGAAGTATTTGTTACCATTGTTACCCAACTCCATTCATTTTCATATCTCTTAAACCATTGATATATTTGTTCTTTATTTGCACCCCATAACATTGCAGTAAATGCTCTACTATTATTGAATGATAACCCCCAATCAAATCCAGGTTTTCTAAATATTGGATATTCTACAAATTTACGATTACCATCACCAATTAACCAAATTGCTGCTTTTTCCAATTGTTGGTCAGCTTTTACTAATACGGAAATTGTATGTGAATTATTTAATATATTACCATATCGATTTGGAATTTTTATAAAAGAAGATGTACCATCAAATTTAGCAACTTTTTTAAATTTACTATAATCTAATGTAGTTTTATTAACCATATTTTCTTTTACACATCTCCAAAATAAATCATCATCTTCCATTCCCCAATCCCAATAATCATTTGAATATCCGTTTGTTTTATAAACTTGTTCTTGTGTAAATAAAACTGCTCCACCAAAGTATTGTTCATATTTCAATTGATAATCTGATTGAGATATATTAACTGCTATGTGTTGTGGATTTTCAGCAGGATAAGAATAATCACAAGTATCATCTTCTGGTACCATATCAATATCATGCCAAACTATATAATCGCATCCATCTTCAAATGCCTGTTTAGCTGCAATATTTTTCATTGCACCTCTATTAAATAATTTATCATCACATTGATGTGCAAAATATATTGCATAATCAATACCCTTATCTTCTAAAAATTTAGAAACTCTGGGTATAAATTGTTTTAAATGCTCTTCTCTATTTCGGTATGGTACACATACTCCTAATTTATGTTTTGTCATATTCCTACTAATACGTGTGTTTGATTTCCTGATTTAGCGTAAGTATGTTCTTTAAATTCACAATTTGTTAATCCATCCCAATCTGATAATTTATATCCCCTTTCTACTTCGTTGTGATATCTTATCTGATTGTATCTAGTTGTAATATTTTTCCAAGCTCCGTTCTTAAAACCATTTTCTTCGTGTGGTAATAATTTAAAAGTACAATTTCTTCTAAAAGGTATTTCAATTATTTTAACATCATCAAATGAATAACCCACAATATCACAATTTATAATTTTAGCATCATTACCATTACCGGTTAAATCCATTAACTTATATCCTTTAATGCATTTTGCATCATAGTATACTTTTAAAAATTTAGAGGATTTGTAATTACCAAAATCATCGGTTAATCCAAAGAATATATTTTTAGATATCTCTTCTATCTCTTCTTTTTCTAATACTTTTGAATAAGCCGCAAATGAATTAATTAATCCTCTATAATATTTTTTGTTTTCATCTCTATTGGGATTTCCTACACCTAAATAAAAATTATCGGATTGTTTATAATTGTATAATCTATTTTCATAAATCGTAGAACCAACCAATACACCATCTTGGTACATAGTTATTGTTTTTGTTTTTGGTTCAATTGTAACGCAAATATTCGTTTTATAATTTGTTTTTATATTTGAATTTATATATAAAATATTTTCATCGGAATCATATGCTTCAAAGTTATATCTACTATATGAATTGAAATTAATACACATATCCAAACCAGGTATTCCAAATACAACAAATGTATCATCGTATTTTTCAGGATTACAGTTTAAATCTTCAGGATAAAATGATGCAAAAAATGTAAGTTGACCTGATGTGTTAATTGTATTTTTAGCTTCTACATACGAATCAACTCCATTAAATTTTAAAGCGGCTGTATTACCACTCATCATTGGTATTTCTTTTTTATCCAAATCTATTTTATGAAATTTACATCTGTAAAGTAAATCATTATCCTCATATCCCCACCCCCAATACTCATTGGAGTATCCGTTTATTTTTTCAAATACATCCATAGGAAATATAGTAACTCCACCAAAATATTCATCAAATACTATTCTTTTGAATTCAGGCGTTACTACAAATTTAGATGCTAAATGAATTGGTATATTTGAATACGAATAATCGGCATCTACTGGCAGCATATCTACATCGTGAAAAACCACATAATCACATTTAAGTCTTTTTGCATACTTAAATCCAATATTTAATAGTTTTCCACGATTGAATACTTTTGCATCATCTTGCTCTATTATTATTAATTCATAATCCATATTTTTGGATTCTAAATAATTTATAATAGATTTTTTAAATGTTTGAAGTTGTTCGTATCTATCTCTATATGGTACTATAATACCTACTTTCATTATTCTTCATCATTTTGTGTGGTCTTATGCCATTCCGCTAAATAATATTGAATACGATTACTCCATTCATCTTTATCAATTTCTTCAAACCAAACAGTCAATGCATCTAAAGAGTTTGCAATCTTTTCCAATGCTTTAACTTTTCTTTGTTCTAACAATAATTCATCATCTGTCATATTTGTATGCTTTTATATGTAAAGTTAATAATTTTTTATCAATTTACCAAATTAAATCGATATTATTTTTTTAAATAATTTATTCCAATTTTTATAGTTTTCATAGTTTGCTGTTGGACAATATTCAAACATATATTTTTCATCAATTGGCATTTGGAAATTTTCTCTACGAAGTGCTTGATACATTTTTAAATATTCATCTGAAAATGCATAATCTTTTCTAATATCTGCTACTGATTTAATTCTATCTATACAAGTAGAATCCCATTTAAAATGGTGAACCTGAACATTATATTCATCAACGGGTGCAATTAAAGGATGATTCCATCCTTGCCATCTCCAAGTAGTATGTTCATCTATTTTAGCATAATGTTGCCCTGCTGTAATTTGTACCGAACCTTTTACTAAACATACTTTATTAGGACAAGCACCACTCATTGGATATCTAAAAAATCCAGCCATTGGAAATTGTTCAAATATATTTTCATCTTCTTTTATTTCTGAAAATATACCATTAATACCAATTCTATCTATAAAACCACCTCTAACTAATTCCCAACCATTTTTATCGCAATCCATTAATATTTGATATAATGGTTTTGAGTATGAATGAAATTCATCATCATCTGAAATTATCCACCAATCATTAGGATGTTCAGCTTTTACTTCATTATATAATTGTGTAACATATTCCCAATTAAATTGTTCTTTAGTTTCTCTTCTTACTATTCTAGCATTACTAAATTTAGAAACAATTTCTTTTACTGAACTAAATGTACTAAATCCATCCCACTCATAAACTACTACATGAATTTCATCTACTAAATGAGCATAATGTCTTAACATATGAGAAAGTGTGTTTACTCTACTTCCAGTCACCGTAACCAATCTTAACTTATTCATTTATTTTTAAACTTTTAATTTAACTTTTTCTTGTTAGCACTGTCAGTCCTGTTGTTGTTGGTTTTTTTGATTCAAATATACGAAAATTTTTTAAATTTACCAAATCCCATTCAGTATTATTTCTTAATTCTTCAATTAATTTTGCAGGTCCATCAAATGGTACAAAATCTTGCTTAGCTTCTTCGGTTACTAAAAATGTGTTATGATAAGTTTGGTCAGTATCGTGAATTGTTATAATACCATTATCGGACATTATAGTTGAGTATAAATCAAAATCCTTTTTAACTCCTTCATATGAGTGGTCACCATCTATATGCAAATAATCAATTTTTATATCCTGTCTAACAAAATAATCATAAAATGCCTTTTCAGATGTTTCCAAAATAACTTGAGGTGAAAAGTTTTTTCTTAAAAATGAATTTTCTTCAGTCCAATTAGTAAATCCACCTACTCCGTTATTTGCATCAATTATTATAGTAGTTCCGATATCTCCCCATTCAGCTGAATCATTTCCTTCGAATATTTTTTGTGAATGTAAATCTCTTCTAGATTGAGTCATCAATCTTGGTATAAACCCACCACCACTACCAATACAAACGCATACCTTTGCTCTAATAAATTGTATTAAAGAATATATCATTAATCCATCGCCTAAATGTAAATCGGTTGCACCATGCGACCAACGATATGGAACATTTGTACGCACATAAGTTCCATCATCATCTATGTGATGATTATTTGTTATAAAATTTTCTACTAAATTTAAATTGATAAGACTTTGCATATTTCGGTAACCCAATTTTGTTTGTTTGTAAATTTTTCCAACCCCTTCTTTAATCTATCAAATTGTTTTTTATTTTTTTCAAAACCATCTTCTAATATTCGTAGATACTGATAATTGAATTGTTTTTTATTCATTGCTCTGTATCGATATTTAATATCTCTCATCCAATCCGAATGTATGATTGGTAATTTACCATTATCTATTGCATCAAATATTGCATATCCAAATGGTTCTTTGGTATAACATCCGTGAAATATTTTAAATTGTTTTTCAAAAAATTTGTTGTGGAAACGGTAATCGAATTCTATAAAAGTATGAACATCATCATTTATCTTACTACCCTCCAACATTCGTTTATAATCATATTTGTTTGAAAATATAAAAGCAGGTATTGCATCTAAATAGTGAGCATTTTTTCGTGTTTCGCATCTTGCGGCATATCCAATTTTATTACTTGCTACATCTGTATATGGTTTGTTATTCTTCCACTCATAGTAGTTTGGTATTGTAATTGTATTTGGAAAGTATGTATGTATTGTATCCCTTTCATATCCTATCCATACAATATTTTTAGAATTATCCAAAATATCCTTTTGCCAATGCCAATCCAATCTCGTCATTAGGTTTTCATACTCATCATTTAACCCTAACATATCAGGAATAAAAGCATGAACAAAAGTTGTATGCGTTTTGTGAAGATACTTTTTAATTATAGGATTTGGTTTGTAAGAATGGTGTAAAAAAACTATCTTATCACACTCATCTAATATCCTATCTATTTCTTCATCATTTTGGAAAGTGTATATTGCTCCTTCTTCTGGTAATAAAGGTCTACCATCAACTACAATTTTGTAATCTTCCGTAACTAATGGTAAGATATTCTCTACAAAGTTGTTACACCATATATCCGAACCACCTATTATATTTTTTCCGTAACCTGTTGTTATGAATACTATCATATTTATTCATTATGTACTAAAACTTCATTTGCAAAAAAGTTATGATTATCCATTACCGTAAAAATATAAGTATCATTTACAATCTTTGGCATTATAATTTTAATTTCTTTTATATTTGTTTCGGTAACACCATCTGTTACATATACGACATTTCCTTTACTTGCAAATTCAACATTTGTATCGGTAGATTCAATACCATCGTAAATATAAAAATCAGGTGGTCTTTGTGATATTAATTCATAATTTTTTGTAAATATTGGATGGTCTTCGGTACATTTTAATTTAATACCATTTTCCATTTCATATTCAACAAAATCTGCAGATTTTCTACTATAAACATTAGTTACTTCTTTATTTTCTAATGTTTTTGTTGATATATTAAATGATATAACAATATCACCAACTACAATATCTTCAACATTTTTATCAATTCCACTTGACATTTTTATTTTAATGCCAGCGGGAAAACAATTGTATTTTTTCATTTTTTTATTTTATAGAACTACTAATATATGATTCTAAATTTTCTATTTTTTGAGATAATTGTTGTACACATAATACTAATGGAGCAACCAATTCTGTATAACTAACATGTAATAATGTTCTTGGGTTATTTGGTTTACCATCTACTAATGATGAATTTGAAATATCCAAACCATATTCAGCTAAAGATGATGTAACATCTTGTGCAACAAATCCAAATTTCGTATGCGCTAAATCATCATTAAATTTAAATTCAACGGGATTTAATTTTTTTATAAAATCAACACCAAATTTATTATCCAATTGTTTTATATCACTCTTTATTCTTCTATCTGAAGTATTGTGAAATCCAGAACCACCAATTTTTCCATTTGAATGAACACCCCAAGTATTTGTATTAAACGATGTTGCTTTAATAGCATTTTCACCTGCATTTTGACTTCTAGCTCTAAATGCAAACCAATCCGCTAAACCACTTGCTGTTTCATATTGTGGCATAGTACATTCTCTAAAACTTCCACCAAACCAATTGAATGAACTATTATTACCACCAATGTATATACTCGCATCACCTGATACCTGAATCCATCCATATGTATAACCACTACCTGCATCGGATGCAAATAAATTAATTACATTACTATTTGATGATAATGAATTGCTACCAATGTTCCACCCTCCAATAGTACCCGATGTTACACTTAATGTACCTTTAAATCCCGCGTTTCCACTACTATCTATATAAAAGTTTTTTGCGGAAATCCAACCACCACTACCTAATCTAATACCAGATGCGGTATAACTACCATCTCCTCCTCCCGATGGTGAACCACCTTGGATTTGAGTTGATGTAATTGCCCATCCACCAACACTACCTGCTGTTTTAGCATCTCCATTTGCTTGATAAGCTGAATCGTTTGTTAATCTACTTACACCATTACCAGCGATAACAATACTTCCGGCACTAATAACACCCGCTACATCTACTTTATCTGCCGTTACCGCACCTGCGGCTATTTTACCGGCGGTGATTGCACCTGCCGCAATTTTATCTGCTTCAATTGCACCTGCCGCAATTTTACCAGCAGTAATTGCACCTGCCGCTATTTTATCAGCTTCAATTGCCCCTGCTGATATTTTACCAGCGGTAATAGCTCCTGCAGCTATTTTATCTGCAACAACGGCATTGGCTGCTATTTTATCGGCAACAACTGCATTAGCCGCTATCTTTCCTTCAGTAATTGCATTAACTGCTATTTTACCTTCGGTTACCGCATCAGCTGCTATTTTTGCGTTTGATACGGCTGATGTTCCAATTTTTGCTTCAGTTACAGCTCCTGCATCTATTTCGGTAGCACTTACTGAACTTTTAGTTGCTAATCCACCCAATCCTGTAACTACTGAATTTGGAACTGAACTACCAACATTTAAATTACCTGTTATACTTAAAGTACTACCATCCCAAGTTAATTTATCTTTTAATGAAAATTTACCTGAACTATCCAAATATACACCAGTAGCAGAATCATTGTATGTACCATTTGCACCACTACCAATCCATATTTTTCGAGTAGTTGTTCTTGCATCCAAATTTATAGTAGATGCAGCCGTAGAACCCACAGTAAATAATTGACTTATATATCCTGTTGTACCACCGATTACGGGAGCAAATACAGTCGTTCCATCTATAAATACACCGGAGTATTGTCCGTCTGCTAATTGTTTTACTTTTGATAAAGATGATGATAACGAAAATGCAACACTTTGTGATACTGAACCACTTAATGTTGTAATAGTACCACTAACCGAAGAACTAACATTACCAATAGTACCACTAACAGACGAACTAACAATACCAATAGTACCGCTTACCGAAGAACTTACACTTCCTAATGTCCCACTAATTGATGCACTTGTAAATGTTACAGTACCACTAATTGATGATGATACTCTATTTAAATCTGCTAAAGAAGATGATGCGGATGAACTAATTAATAAAATAGTTCCACCTATGTTTGTATTACCTCCATTAAATGTAGCACTTTGTGTAACAGCTACGGGAACATAGTTATTATTTACATCATAAAACTCAAATTTAAAATTAAATGTTTCATTACCCAATACAGTTGGCATTGTTGTTACGAATGAAATTTCATCGGGTGAAAATGCAGTATCTTCGGATAATTTTAAACTAACATTACCTAAATGCCATTGTCCTTGTGATTGTGAAAAGTATAAAGATGCAGTTGGATAATTTCTATCTAATTTAAATGGAATAACAGTATCTGATAAATTTTTTGTTGGTTGTGTTCCAATCAAAGTTGCAATACTACTGGAAATTGTTAAAGGAGTTATTCCATCTGTTGATGTTGTAACTTGACTCAAATAAATTCCTAAATTACTATTCGTAGATGCTGAATAAAATGCATCTAAATTTAATTCATATGTATTTGCACTTTTTAAATCTAATGATTGTGTATATCTAAAATTTCCATTACCAGTTAATCTTACACCTGATTCAACTCTCGATGAATCCAATACTGCTGTCAATGAACCACTATTCCATTGATTTTTTAAAACTTCAGATGTAAATATACCCGTATTACCAACTACACTACCACTTAATCCATATGAGGTCATTAATTCTTTTGACTCTACTAATATGTCTTGAATCAAATCATAATCAGAAATATCTCCAATTGATGTTCTAAAAACTTTAACTCGTTTTACATCTCCTGCAAATGTTTCTAAATTTGATAATTTAATATTTGCAAATGATTGGGTAACTGCTGATGCTACTTTTGTATCACCTACAATTGTATATATTGGACTTAATATTTCGGTAATTGATACACTAGGTCTTTTATAAAAACGAATTTTTGTTGTATTTGGTAAAGTAGGATTTATATTAACCTGTCTTTGCCATTTTACATTATATTTACCCTCCCATTCTAATGGAATTGGTGCAAGTAAACCATTATTATCGTATTTGGATACTTCACCTAATATGGTAATTGTAGCAGGTCCAAACAATGTATCTGGATATACATAAACTGATACAACTTTTGAAACACCTTCAAAATATTCGGTAACAATTGGTTCACCCCCCACCGATGCGGATACTATACCTTCACCTGGCTCGTGATAAATAATATTTCCTTCCGAATCTTTGATTTCTATTTTTATCAAAGTATCAGGGACCAAATATTCAGAACCTTGTATTAAGAAAGCATTTTTACCACCCGTTAATGTATCGGATAATTCCGTAATGTTGAAATACTTACTATTAATATCGGTATCTCTTACAAAGGTATTATATTTTTCTAAATTTTCAGGAAATAATGTTTTCTTTATAATTGCCATTTAATATCTTTTTAAATAAATATCTTATAAAAAAATATTATCCCATATTTATATAAAGAAAACTAATGAATAGTTTATTAAACTAAAGAAAACTAAAGAGTTATGAAATATGCTATGTTACAAATAAAAAAAGAAACCCACGAACTTCTCAAAAATTATTGCGAAGAACATGGGTTCAAAATGGGAAGTTTAGTAGAAAACTTAATTAAGAAACATGTTGGTGTTCCTAAACCTCAAACAGGTGTGTTGAAAGCTGACAAGGTTAGAAGTCAATCTTACTAAATCCATTTTCTTTTTTTATTTCTATTAATCCATCTACAATATCTCTCATTTGTTCCAAGTGAGAAATTACCCAAATAAAATCAAATTGAGTTTTAAGATATTGCATCATCATAAATAAAGATGATAAGTTATCACTATCCAATGTACCAAATCCTTCATCGATTACCAAAAAGTTTGGACGAGGTAAGTTACATACATTGATAAGCGCTACTCTAATAGCCAATCCACTTACAAATTTCTCCATACCACTACACATTTCCAATGGCCATTCTTGGTCATCGTAAACGATTTTGGCATTAATTGATTTACCATCTACTTCCATTACAACTCCGAAATCTACAACTTGTGATAAAATATTATTTACTTCATTTTCGATTACCGGCAATGCTTTGGAAATCAACTCATAAGGAATACCATCTCTCTTAACTGCATCTAAATAATAGGTGTATAGGCGATTCTTTTCTTCTAATTCCTTAACATCATTCATCTTACCCTTTATCCCCTCTATAAACGAAGATATGGAAGAAATAGAACCATTCACACTTGCTATATCTTTGGTTACTTTTTTGATTTCACCTTCAATTTCAGATTTAGTTCTTTTTAAGCCAAATATCAGTTCGTTAATTTGTGCATTCTTCTTAATAGTTGCTTCGTTATCGTGATATTTCTGAATATTAACCTTAACTGATTCTAATTGATGTTCTAATAGTTGTTCTTTTGTATCTAAACCTTGCAATTCTGCTTCAGATTTTTCTTTAATAACAACTGCTTTACCATATTTAGCTCTCAATTCCATCATAGTATCGTATTGAGATTTTGCATCTTCAAACATACTCATAATATTAGAAAATCCACTAACATTATTTAAGGCTTCCTCTACATTAACTTCCAATGATTCTAAATCCTCTTTTGCTTTCATTGCATCCTTTACGAATACATTATCGCAACAAAATTTACAATTAGGGTCATACTGATGTGAATCTAAATGTTTAATCTTCTCTTCTGCTGCTTCTAAAGTTTTTTTAGCAACATAGTAAATATTATTTGCTACATTAAAATCCTTTTCTGCTTGTACATAATTGGAATTTGCTTCTTCAATATCAATATAATCGGTTTCCGAAAGATAGAATTTCTTTTTATCTTCCATCGATGCTGATATCTCACTTATAACTTTTGTATAATTTTCTATATTTTCTACTTTAGCTTTTTTCTCTGCAAGAATGTGTAGGATATCTCTACCTATTGAATTTTGTTGTTTGGTTAAACTATCTAAATCCAAATTACCATCCATTGGAGTAAGTTCTGCACTCAATCCAACGATTCTATTATTTAAATCAGTAGCATCATCATTTAATCTACCTAATTCCTTTTCTAAATCCTTTAATTCAATTTTCTTATCTTTTAATTCCGTTGCCTTATCAGCCAATTCGGATGTGAAATCGGTTTTCTTAAAGTTCTTAATTAGGACAGATACTTCTTTGATATCTTCAGTTGCAGTTTCATATAATTTATCGAATACATTTAATCCCATAAATTGTGCTAATAAATCCTTTCTTTCTGATTGGGATTTATCAATGAATAGTGCGTTGTTACCTTGTAAAGATAATGCTGTCAATACAAAATCCTCATATTTACCAACATATTGTTCGATAATCTGATTTGTATCTCTTCTTTCTGTTCCATTTAGGGATGTTTTAGTATCACCATCTTGTCTCCAAAATTGTACATCTACTTTAACATTCTTTCCTTTGTTAATTGTTTTTGCTGTTCTCTCAATGTGGTAATCTATCCCATCAATTTGAAAGTGTAAATGACAAACAAAATCCGATTTACGATTATTTAGAATATTAGCTGCTTTGTAAGCTCTACTACTCTTATCGTATAAACAAAATGATACTGCATCAAATAGAGATGATTTACCTTGCGCATTTGGTGCAAATAATCCCATCAATCCACCTAACTTTGTGAAATCAATTTTGTTATTCTCTCCATAACTAAACATATTTGAAAACTCAAACTTAATTGGTTTCCATTGAATATTTCTTTGTACATCTTCATTTACAATTCTACTATTGATATCTCTATTGATTATTTGTAATTTATCCAAATCTTCTTTAACTACAAACGGCATCATTCTCTCAACATATTCATTGATAAGTGAATTCTGATAATTGATATCCGAAATATCTTCAAAATCTAATTTGTTTAATCTATTACCTGTTTTTGATTTAGAAAGAGAATCGGTTCTGATAATTGTAAAATCCTCAACACCATATCTCATTTTAATTTCAGCCATTACTCTTTTAGTATCAGCAGAATCGGTATTAGATAAACGAACTCTCAAACGAGGTTTCTTTGGCATATCGGATACAATAGGAACTTTTCCATTATCAATATCCATTGTGTAATATCCATAATCGTTATGAATATCAACTGCTTCATAAGTTAAAGTATCCATATCCCAAACAAGGAATCCGTGCTTATCCAAAGTTTCACCAAAGTTTTGTTGAACTAATGAACCCGCATAAACTACCTTACATCCTTTTGGAGAAATCATCTCTTGTCGTTTGTGGATATCACCTAATAAAGCTAAATCATATCCATCAAACATATCCGTTGTAAAATGGCGAGAAGATACTACATATCCAATATCGGTTTGTGAATTATCAACTGGTCCGTGAAATAAAGCAATCTTTGTTTTACCTTTTAAAGTATCTGCTTTAGGCCAATTTGCTTTATCATCAAATATACTGAATACTGCAAAATCTACATCATTAATTGTATGTACTTGCGTATCTCTCAAATATGTAAAATTTGGTAAATTTAAAGCCTCTACGATTGGGGTAAGTACATCCAATCTATCAGAGTTGTTCATATTACAATCGTGGTTACCTGTAATGAGGATTGTTTCACAATGTTTAGAACATTCCGTAAATAACCAACTAATCTCTCTAACCAATTCTGGCGAAAGTTCTAATTTAGCATGGGCAATATCACCTGCTAAATAAATGATGGAATCTTCAGTTCCTCTTTTACGAATCTCTTCAAACATTTTTTCAAACACTTGTCGATACTCATTGTGTCTTTTCACATTACGGATGTGTACATCAGCAATATGATAAATCTTTTTTAATTTACTCATAAACTCATAATCTTGTTTAACAATAATTCCTCCGATGAAAACTCTTTAGTTTTCTTTAGTTCTTCATAAAACTTATCGTATCCAATTTCAGATGCATCTTTATCTTTCATATACATCATCTTAACATTGATACCTTGCTTACGAAAATATTCTGCTGCTTTAAGTGCTTCGTTAATTGCATCATTATCTAATGAAATAATAATATCACTAACTCCACTCATAAAGATTTTCTCTACTAATAATTTTGATGGAAACTTACCCAATAATGGGATTGCGTTTCTTTTAATTGTAATTGCATCAAATACACCCTCACATAATATAATTGGTTCATTCCAATTGACTTGCGATTCCAAACAAATTACATTTTTACTAATTGGTGGGTTTTTGTATTTCATTTTCTCTTCTGGATAATAAGAACGAGAAACAAAGTAGTTTAATTGCCCATCACAATTATATGATGGTATAATTACCCTTCTACTATATAAACCTTCTTTACAATAACCTATGTTGTACTTAACAATTTCTTTTTGTGTGATTCCTCTTTCATTTAAATAGTGAATAGCATGTTTATATTCAGGATTAAATCCTTTTGGTTCTTCTGCTAAACTAATAAATTCTTTTGGTAACTGAATAAATACTTTTGTACCTTCATCTTCGTTTTGAGGATTATAATTAGAATCTCCATATATTTCTCTGATAATGGATATGGTTTTTCTATCAACATCTAATCTTTTTAAGAGAGAAGTCAATTTCTTACCACCACTATTACAAGTCCAACAATGCCACTTTTGAGTTTCAGTATTGACTTGAAGTTTTTGTTTGTGGTGATTACAAAATGGACAATAGAAAGCTAATTCGTTACCCCTTAAATTAGAATAACTACCCAACGCATTAGAAAGCGTAGATACTACGATATTTTTGTCAGTACTTTTCAACACAATCCAAAGATACGACAAATATTTTAAATTTCCAAATATTTTAGAACCAATCTTCCGGTATTACCTTATCGGCATATTTAAATCCGTTCTTATCACACCAATCTGCGTAAGTAGTTTTTGAATTTTTACTTATTTTGTTCTTTGAGTTGGAAAATACGAATCGTATATCCAATTGTGGGTTTTGAGCTTTAACCAACAGATGTTTTTTTCTATCTGCTGCAAGAAATCTACCTTTTGTTTCTACGAAAATACCATTGGGTAACTTAAAATCAGGATTGTAAGTATGTTTAGAAGCAGGTATAATATAATCCACTTTTTCGGACTCATATTTAACCTCAATCCCTCTACCTTCGATTTGTATTGAAATAGTTTCTTCAAGACCAGATTTAAATCCATATTTTCTAGCAACCCATTTGCTAGATTTTTTTGTAACTTTTTTAGCCATTAAATTGGTTTATCTTTTTACTGATTCAGAATATTTAGCAAAATTCTTTTCACCACCTCTTCCTTGTTTAAATTTTGCAGCAGTTAAAACTTGCTCATCTGCTTTTTTTAAATCATTTGTAGTGTATGGAGTTTTTGCGTTTACACCAGCGTCAAATCCTAATTTATCAACACCTAATGCTGATTGTTGAGCTTTGTATAATTCTTCTATTGTTGGCATAGTTTATATTGTTTACTTATAAATATAAATTAAATATCAAAACGGATAATAAAATTAACAGGAATATCAGGTTCTGATTTAATTGGTTGTGGAAGTTTAGCAACTGCTACTAAATCACAATTATCATCATATAAACCAATTGTTGTAATAAATGGTGCAAGGAATGAACCCGTTGAATCTACCGAACCACTTAAATCCCAATGTTCAAATCCTGCAAAATGAGTTGATGAACTAACTGATGATGTATAACGATAATCTAATTGATTTCCATTTTCTAATGTAGATTTTTTACGAATATATTTAACTCCCGAATTAGTAGTTGTTTTGTATATCTTACCATCGCTTCCACTTACAAATCCTATTTCTTTTCCTACTTCTACAATAGCTGTTGGATTTTGCGAAATATTAAATTCATCTTCATTTACAATAAGAAGATATTCGTGTTCGTAAATTGTTTTAGTAGATTTGTAAGAAATTTGCCAATTTGGAGTCAATCTAATATTGGAATCTCTAGTTATTGTTACTAATCCTTGATTATAAAATACATTACCTATTTTTACACCACTAGCATCCAATGGTAAGAATGGTAAATTATCAACTCTCATTATACCATTTTCCATATCAAATGATATTATAGCAATATCATTATATTCCGTACCATTATATGTTATATTCATAATGCCGGATGATAAATCTATAAAATAATCATCAATAATGGCTGTGTATTCCGTATTAAGAATATCGGTAAAATTCATATATCCAGCACCAGTTTGTATTGCTATGTTGGATACATAAATTAAATCTCTATAATCTTGTAAATTACCATTAGAATCATCTTGATATGTTATGGAATCATCTATTAGAGTAAAAGAACCCTTTTTAATTCCTTCACCAACATATATTTGTGGAATGGAAATAACTTTAGCAGAACCACTTAAATATCTTTCGGTAGCAGTTATTGCGGTTGTATAAGAATTACTTTTGTGTCCTGTACGGGTAAATGGATTATTTTCATTACCATTATAAAATTGGGCTCTTAATTGACCATATATTGAATTTTTTTGAAATCCATTAGATGATTCACTAGAACTTACATTTGCTTCTAATACGGAAATATCCGATGACCCGCTTTGGAAAGACCATTCTTTATATGCCTTAAAAGGCCTAATACTAATATCCGATTTTGGTATTCTTTTTAACATATCGTATATAAATATCTTTGAAACTAAAAACCCACCAAAAGGTGGGTCGTTAGTTTAATTAGTTATTCTCTTTTAGAAATCTAACTTTACTTTTATTGCTACTTCTTTATCGAATGATTTTTCAACTGGTTTAGAAGTTTTAGCTACTGCTAATAATTCGTTTGCATCATCGTATAAACCTATCGTTGTAATATAAACATGTGGGTCTCTTTCAAATGATGATTGAACAAATTGTCCAACCGAACCTGTTACGAATGTTGGGTTATTTGAAAAATTGAATTCTCTATTGTTTGCTCTTACAAAATAGTGTGATGTAGAAACATTTTCAGTTCTACGAACTTGGAAGTCCATACCACCACTAATTGCCATTAACAATGCTACTGAACCTGATTTATTACCATTGTTTTGGTGATATACAGATGTTATAGATGCACTAGCTGGTGCTAATAATGGGTCAACAGATGCATTTAATGCAGATGGGTTTAATAAAATAACACCCATATCAGGATAGAATAATCCCCAACCTTGTCCGTTTGATGCGGTATAAGATGAAATCGATGCAGTTAATGCCGAACCAATATTCAATGAACCACTAACCAAATTGTATACTCTACCTGCAGTTGTTACATTCTCATCAGTTCCACCACTATCATCAATCAAAGTGATACTTCTAATTGAACCCGATAAATCGATTGAAATATTACCTGGGTCTAATCTTTCTTTGTATCTAGCTCTATTTACATTGATTGCGTAGAACGAAGTCATATCATGTGCTCCAGCAGTTGAACCACTATATACACTAAAATATGCATCAGCTGAATCTAACAATACATTTTTAAATTGATTGTAAGTAGCTTTTGTTGGCATTGTTGAATCATCATTTTGACTCAATGTTGGTGCACCAAATCCTCTAGCATCACCATATGCAATTGAGAATTGTACTTCACCAGAACCAGTATCGGTTGTGTTATATACATCTAAATAGTATTTACCACTAGTCGATGCTACTTGTAAAGAAGATGTGTAATTTGCTTTCACATCTAATGAACCCGTATCACCACTCCAAATACCTGAAGTTACTATTTCAGTTCTATTAGTTACTTTATCAATCGAACCAAATTTTTTATAAATACCATTTGAAATAGTATTTGTATCAGAATTGATTTGTTCACCACTTCCTAAAAATTGGTTTACGATTCTAACTAATTCGTTAGTATCTATGGGAGTACCAGCCGTATTAGCTGCACCTGCAAGATATTGTGAAATATTACTTGCTAAAAGGGCTCCTCTATTATCTCTTATTAATGCCATAGTTTAATTATTGTACATATGTTACGGTTACTGGAATAGTTTGAGAACCACCCGTTTCGTTACCATAAACAGTTATTGTTGTTCTGATAGTCGAAGTTAAAGATGGGTTTGGAATAAACTTAAATGTTAATCCTTTAGCAATTGCTGCAGTTGCAGATACATCATCACCAATGAAAATAGGTACTGAACCTACATCGGATGTTACACCTTCACCAATGATATCACCTGCATTTTTATTAGATAATACAATTGTATAACCTAATGTTCTATTACCTGCTGGAGATGTGGTTGGAGATAATGCTACTTCACCACTTTTTTGATTAACTGCTACATTAGGAACACCAAATTCTACAACAGGAATACGAGTTGTATTTTTTGGAAGTGTTACTAATTTATATTTCATTACTTGAGTTTCATCAGGATTAGCTTCTAAAACTGGCATATTCTTAATTGCCGCATCATAATATGCAGAACCAAGTGGATGAGCTGGTTCATATAAAGAATAATCAATCTCATCATCTGCTAATGCAAATTGAGTAATGTTTAATCCTTGTCCAGCTGCCAATTTTTCTCTACCTTTTTTAGTAAGAATAGCATCGACTGTTAATTCAGTATTACTTAAATATCCCATAGTTTAATATTATCTTTGTTTATAAATATAATTATTTTAAAAATCCGTTATTCTACTTCCAAAATTGGTTCATTAGCTGGTCTACCTGCGTTATTTACTTTTAAAGTATTAGGATTAGAAGTAAATGTTTCAACCGGAGGTGCTCCATCAATTGTGTTCCAAATTTTGTTATTATTTTTATCTAAATAATAAGTATATCCAGCTCCTTTATAGAAAGAATTTTCCAATCCTCTTGTTAAATCCGATGTATTTCTATAATGTGTAGATGTATATCCATGTAATGGGGTTACTTCAACAATACTACCCGTTCCTGGATTGATTACTTTAGAACCCGAATAAGGTTGTACATTTAATTTTGTTTCATAATAAACAGATGATGTTACAATCATTTCACCTCTAGGGTCACCTTTACCACCAATTATTGTTTTAAATTTAACAATATCTCTTGTTTTTCTTTCTTTGATTAAATCAACCTTAACTCTTTCCTTAATTCGTCTACCTTCTTTATCAAAATAAGTTCTAATAGAATATCCATGTTCCGCATATAATCCAAATCCAATAGTTTCAAAATCAGATTGACCTACTACTGTATTTATATCATATACATCTATTTCGGTTAATATAGTAGGTTCTCCTAATTCAGCATTAATACTAACTTCTTTTTGATAAGAATCAGATTCTAAATTTGTAAAAGCATTATAATCATATGAAGTATTGTACTGATAATTTTCAGCTATTACCGAATCTACAGATGCGGATTGAATTAATGCTTCGTACTGATTATTTTCTGAATTTATTTGATATTCTAAAGTAGTATCTAAAGTTACTTCTTTTTGTATATTTTCAGTTTCAAAAATAGTAGTATCCGCATAATGAATAGTTACTTCTTTTTGATAATCATCTCCTGTTGGTTTTTTCTGCTGTATTTTACTTCTTTCTAAAATATGTGGTTCAATCAATAAACCGGTAGTTGCTTTAACTCTAGCAGGTAACATTTTCTTAATATCTTCAAACATAGATTTCTCATATAGTTTGATTAAATTAATGTATGCGTAAATATCTCTACCATCAAATCTTTGAAAGTAATAATTTCTTAAAGAATCTAATCTACTATAATTTGATTTATAGTTATCCGATGGGTCACCAATATAGTTATCTAAATTAATTCCACCCAAAGATTTAGCAATATCAATATTCAACTCTTTTGTAGGAGAGAAGAACAAACCAACTCTATTAGAATCAGTAGGAGATTGGTCAAATGCTTTTTTAGTAGAACGATGTTTAGATGATAAATCGGATACTAATTCTTGCGATTCAAATCTAACTTTATTAGTTGAATATCTGCTTGCCCCCATATCTGGAATTTCTAAAACTACACTTCTATCTATTGCTTCAAACTGATATGGATATGTTGTTATATTTGAAAATCCACTTGCTGTTGCGAATAATAATGGAGAAATATTTTCAGAGTATAAATCAGAGCTACCACTTTCATAATCATTTCTAGTCAAACTTCCACTAAAATAAATGTTCGTATCTACATTTGGTAAATATGTAAAAGAATTTAAATTCTTTGGATATTCAAAATCCAAACGGAAATACAAATCATCGGTTGAAGATGAAATATGATTACCATTAATCATTTCAGGGAATGAAACGTGTTCGTAGAATCTTTCAGTATCCAATACATCTGACCACATACGGAATTCATCTATGCTACCACTATAATTTCCACCCAAATATAATGTAGAACCAGCATTCCAACTACTTGTAGCGGAAGCGCTTACTGATTGTTGAAATATAGTTCTTTCTTTTTCGGATTGTCTAACATCTAATTTTAATCCATTAGAACCACTACTTACTGAAATTCCAAAGAATTTACCATTGTATATTGGTAATAAAGATGAAGATATTGCATTTGAACCACTATAATTAAATACTACATTTCCAAATGAAGATGAAATAGAAGATTGCAATGATACATTCCAACCACTACCACTAATTAAAGTGTAATTTGAATTAGTAGCTGGCTTAACAAATAATTCTATCGTATTTGGCTTAATACCTTTGTCGGTATTTTTCCATTCCATTTCTATTTTTGAACCACTAACCATTTTAAGAGCAGTAGTAATATTATCATAAACTAATTTACTCTTATTTGTTGTGGTTACTTCTGGTCCACCAAATTCTAAAATTGAAAGATTAGATGATGGAATACCATAACAACTTAATAATGCATATACACCTTTTCGTGTACCCTTATTCTTTAATAAATAAGGTAAGTTATTTACAATTCTTCTCCAAACTTCATATGTTCTAGCTTTAGCAGGATTTATTTCTTTTTGATTACCCTGTGTATCTACACCAAAAACATATTTCCATAATTGCTCATCTGCAGCTAAATTATTTGCATCCCAACCAAATGATTTTAATGCATCAAATAATAATTTATTAGATATTCCACTTTCGGCTTTATATCCCAATCCTCTACTTTTTTCAATAGCTTTTGTATGGAAATAAATGTTATCAAAATGTTGTCCAACCATTGAGAAAAACAATAATAAACTTTCGTTTTCACCATTGTTTACAATATATTGTGGAATATTATTTTGAACCCAATTTGGATTTTCTATATCAAAAGTTTCTGCTAAATCTATTATATCACTATACCAATTTGTAACTTCAACAGAAGTACTTAATCTTCTAGTAGAACTATTGATATGAGGCCAACTTAATGAAGATGATGTGTATAAGAATGTTTCGAATCCATCAAAACCAGCTATTAATTGATTTTTTTTCAATTCCTGTCTATCTCTTTCCTGAATAGCGGATAGAGAACCGGTGTGTGAACCAGTTATTTGATTAGCTGAACCTGTATGATAAGATGCTGATATATTTGATTCATATGATTCAATTAATTGAACTTTATAAACAAAATTATCTACTCTTTCTTTTGCCGAACTGAAATGTACAAAGTTACTCCACAAATATGTAGAACCACTTGCATATTCTATGTTTAAATCAGATGTATCTACTAACGATGAACTTAAATATGTAGAAACCAATTGATTAGATGATGTTGAACCACTTAAAATAAGATTATCTAACGATTCGTAGTTTGTAGATTTACCTTTTACAAAATCAACATCTATATTAAAGTTAGGTCCTTTTAATGGAGGACATTTTAATTCATCTTGCTCATTGAGTACAACAGTTTCAATTAATGGATTAGTCATTAACTTTGTAATCCAAAAAGTTGAATTGTTTACGATATTAGCAGGAATAGGTGAATATAATTTTAATATTATAGATTCTACTACATCTGTATCTTTTACAAATAAATTACCTAAATTATCTTCCGATTTTTTAGATAAAGTCCAATTATCATTTTCCCAAGATGAAACTATAATTTGTTCATCGTTGCCAAAATTAGCAAGATGTGTTAAATATTTACTATCTGGGTCAGGTTCTACTACACTTATCTTTTCACTAAATGCTTGAAATAATGCAGTAGATAGAATATTTTCATCTAATTGTAATGTTGGTAAAATTAATTTAGTAATAATTTCATATTCATTACCAATTAATTCTTCGGCACCACCTCTATTATATGGTTTTAAAATTAAAGTTACATTATCACTACCACTCCAATTAGGATATGATTCTCTTAATGTTTTAAGATTTATTTTTAAAGTTCCATTTGGTGATTGATTACTCATCAATCCAACTTTAACTCCATTTTTTTGTTTCAACCATACATCAACCGATGTTGCTGCAAATGTTGAATATTTAACTTCATACTCTATATTAAAATCAGAAAATGATGGTACATCAATTAAATCTGCAAATGTAGTTTCCGTTATGGATGGAAAATCATTTATTGCAGTAAATGTAATAAGTGCCTCTACTCTCTGACCTGTTCCATAGTTATTACCCTCCGCTACTAATATTATTTTTTTAGTACCATATATTTCTTTAAAATCTTTTTGGAAATATAAGGTAGCACTTCCATCTGAAGCTGGAACTCTTATTGCATTATTTGAATCAATATAAACTAATACATTATCCGCATTTTCAGTATTAAATGAAATACTTACAGGTCTTTCTGTATCGGATTCTTTAACAGCAATAGTATATTGTGATTTTAATAATGATATTTTAGGTTCAGCAAATTTAATTTCTTTACCCGCATCTACTATTACTAAAAATGAATTTCTTAATTGTGAAGCTGGTACACTAAATGCATATGGTACTTTATTTAATCTACTAAAATCACCATTGTATTGAGAACTTATTCCACTATAAATTGATTCTATACCAATTCCATCCGGTAAATTTCCTTTTACTTCAAAATTTACATTTGAATTGTTTATAATTTCATTTGAAAATTCTTTTACAATATTACCATTAATACCAAGTTGGCCCGAATCTATAATAGATGAACCATATACAATTTGATATGAAAGCGATATTATACCATTTAATTCATTTGGTAAATTGGAAGAAAATGATATTTCAATTTGTGAATTAGGATTTGGATTGGTAGTTGTAAGTTGTATTGTTTCAGTAGGAAGTGGCGCCGGTGTTGGTTGAATCTTTTTAACAGACTCTACAACAAAATCTAATGAAATACTACCTGCTGTAAAATTAAAAGTTCTTGGATATGATTGCTCTACCCAACTATTATCAATTAATTTAAATTCAGTTATTCTAATACCATCTTGATATTGTCTATTACCACTATAATCATATGAATCAAATTTAATAATTGAAACTATGAATTTAGTAATAACTTTTCCGTTATTAGTATTGGCTGTATATTCCCTTGTAGAACCAAATGCAGTAGATGGATTATGAACAACTACTGCGCTAGGTCCAATTCCTTTTGATTTACTATCTTCGAAAAATTCAACAGACTCACCATTATTTGTTTTTAAATATATCTTTAATGGATTCTGGTCTATTGGTGGTACATATGGTGGAGGCGGACTACTAACTGGCGCAGATGCACCTCCTCCACTAACTCCATCTATAACTTCCGCTGGAATTCCTACTGCTGCATCTGTTATTCGAAAATCATAAAGTCTTTCTATTGGGGATTCTGCCATTTAATCTTTTATTATAAATATCTTATAGTAAATTTTGTATACTCTCTCTATCAACTATATCCGCTTGTCCGCCAAAGCCTCTACCTTCTTCATAGTAAGCTCTACTACCTCCTCCTCCGCCACCGCCACCTAAAGATGGAGTTGTTGGGGTAGTTGGAGTTGATGGTTCTGGGGCTGTTTTTGGTGGTTCTACAACTTGCGGAGGCGTTGGTGTAGGCGGTGGTGTTGGCTCCGCAGTTGGAGTTTCAATTACTACTTCTTTTTCTATTACAGTTGTAATTGGCGGTAGTTCTCTAGTACCTGTAACCAATACATTTGCTTTATCAGGAGAATATATGTTTCTCTTAATATCAATTTTTGTTTGGAAAGATTCTAAATTATCTTTTATTTGTTTTCTTAATTCTACTATACCAAATTCTTTTGGAACTTGATTATAATTTACATTTCTTCTCTTTAATGTTTTTATATTAAATGAAATACAATTATTTAAAATAGATTGAATTGAAGATAGTAACATATTAAAATCATATTGTTCACAATCTTCAAATCTAGTTTCAGATGGTTTCCCAAAATTAGATTGGGATATATCATAATATTTGTTGTTTACCCAATTCTTTACACTATCTCTAAAATTTTCAAATATTCTTTTATTAAAAGCATCTAAATCTCTTAAACCAAAATCTTTTCTAACAGTTGCTCTGAAATCGTTTCCGAATTTAGCAACCAATGCATCATCAATTACTGATAATGAATTGGCTTCAAATTTATCAACTGCATCTAATATATTTTTTTTATAATATTTAAAATCTTTACTTAAATTGTTTATCTTTTTAAATTCCGATTTAGTTATATTATTTATATTTTCATCTTTTGTTTTTAATGGAATGATACGAATTTCCTCTCTTGATGGAGATATTTCTTGTATCCAAACTCTTTGTAATTCATTATCAGAACCTACTTTGTTTCTAACAAAATTTATATTAACTTTTAGTATACCATTTTTAAATCCCAAATCGTTTAATAGTTTTTCAATATTGATAGCTATTTCTTTTTGTCCACCTTTATTTACTAAACTATACATATAGTTTTTAATATCTTGCTTTTTTATATAAGCAACATTATTTCCTGATTTTTGTGGTAATAAATTATTGTTGATATCGTAAACAGATACTTCCATTACATCATATTTGCAATCACCAAAATCAGTATCTTCTATTTCATTTTTAGATACAATAAATAAATCTTCCGCTTGAAGAAATTGCCCTTCATTTTGGGTTTTATTATTTATACTATCAATGTTTGTGTATTTCTTAATACTCATAATTTATATATTAAAACGAATCAGGGTGATTTTTCATCATATTACATGGATACTCTTTTGATTCGGTTGTACCATCTGGTTTTGTAGCGGTTACTTTTATAGTACCTTTATATTCGGTACTTCCAGTCCATCCCCAAGTAATTAAAAATTCTTTTGATGTAGAATCAGCATTTCTTGGTACTGCATTTGCATTTATTTTAAAATCAATAGTTTCACTACCACCACCAGCTACATCAAAGTTATTTTTTGGAATAACTAACCATTGCCATCCGTTTGTTAATTTTGCTTCAAATGAAATTTTTACAGGTTGAGTATCATTGTTAGTTATTACTAATTGACCATTTGCTGAAAATTTAGTGTCATAAGTATTAGCTCTAACTCTACCATACAATCCTTTTGGCATTTTATCATCTTTAGTTCCTTCCCATTTAATTACTGTACTTTTTACCAAAATATCTCCACCAGCAATAGCTGCTAAATTTGATGTGGATTGTTGAATAGCTTGTTGTTGTTGTACCGCACCTAATTGAGCTTGTAAACCTTCAATAATTGAATTCAATGAATCGATTTGTTTTATCAATGCTTCAATTTGAGCTTTAAAACCTGTGTTTTGAGCTTGTAACGATGTTCTTAAAATTGATTCATCAACTGACTTTTGTAAAGAGATTGCTATTTGACCTGTAAAGTCTTGTACAGTTGCACCCAATGTATCTAATTGATTTGCAAGTACATCATTAGTTTGTTCAATTGATAATCTATTATTTATTTCAGTTTGAACTTGTGATTTTAATTCACTAACTTGCTGATTTAAATTCGTAACATCTAATGTTAAGTTTTCAACTTGTACCCTTAAATCTTCATTTTCAGTTACCTTTTCATTATACAATGGTCTTGGTACTAAATCTAAATTAGGAACGGGTATATCGGGTTTCAATTCCTTTACCTCTACATCAATAGCTTTAACTAACTCATTATCATCTAATTTATTTTTTGTTAATGATTTAAATAATAACGATGATGCTACATTTTGATTATCAACAACAGTAACACCATATTCGTTTTTGGCAATAGAAGCTGAACCAGATACGCTTAAGATAGTTTCTAAAGCCTTATCGTTTTCATCTTTTAATCGTTGAGCTATTACTTCTAAAGGAGTTAATGCCATTTTATATTATTTCAAATATTAATTTATCATCTATAATAGTAGATATACCACTTTCAACTATTTTTAATTTTAATTTATAAGTTCTATTAATTGGTAAAGTACTTAAATCCATTATAAAATAATTTGATGTAGAATCACAACTAACTTTGGTAAAATCTCCAAATGGAAAAATCACTTCACCGGTCTTATAATCTTCAACTTGATAGTAGGTTGTTATTGGTAAGTATTTCACTTGGTCATATGCAAAGTTAGTTCCAAAAGATTTTAGAGGAAACATATCTCTACCTTTAACTCTAATTTTAATCTTTTGATTTTGTGGATATTCTCTTTTTAAATTTTGTACAACCACCTTATATGCGGCATCGGATGCCGAACCAGTTACAGGTGATAAACTGCCTGTTGAAAATATTTGGTCATTCCAAACTAATTCCAATTTAGGTTCATATATTGTATTTGTTTCTTTTGAAAAGAATTTTAATACACCATAATCCAATGTATCATTTTCTGAATCTAAACCATGATGAACAATTAAACCATTATTTGGAATAGAACCACTAACCCACAACTTAACCATATTGGTAATATCCATTCTAACATCATCGGGCTCATATGAATATGATTGTGATGCAGACCCACTTAAATACCACGTACCACCTTCTGCATTTGCAGAACCAGTTGTACCTGCCGCAAATACAGCAGTTCCCCCTATTACATTATCTTGCCAAGTTGCAGTACCATTTCTATATTTCCAACTTACACCATCGGTAGTTATATTATCAAATTTAGTACCAGTACCCATTGTCCAACTTTGAGAAACTGCATTAGCATATATCGTATATTCTAACGGAATCTCTTCGGAATTTGCCGCTTTAAGATTTAAAAATATAGAATAACTACCTGTTCCAATATTTTCTGCAATAGATTGAGATATATGAGATGTATTAAATTTTATTAATGTTCTAGCAATATCTTTAGTAGAACCATAATAAAGTTTACCAACTTCTAATAACTCATCTCTACCTGTATTTTGGTCAGGTTGCTGTAAGTAGATACTAGCATCGTATGATGATGTGAAAAATTTATGCATTATAAAGCCCTCCCTTTTATGTCTTTGTTTGGATATTTTACTTCAAATATAGATGGGTCTAATGATGGATAAATTATTTTACCCTTTGTAGCTTCATCCATATTATATTTATTTGGTGAATAATTTCCATCACCACCACATAAATTGTATATTTTAACAGATGGTACACTCATTACACCTTCCACATTTGCTAATATTAATTCTATTTCAGAAATGTTTATTGGTTTATTAAATGTCCAATTGTCTATGTTAAAATAATTTTGTAGTTCTACTAAACAATTTGTAAGTACTTCGTTTTTATTATAATTTTGATAACAAATAACTTCAAAATCTACACCAATATTTATAATGAATCCGTTTATAATATTAACAGCGTCTGTAATCATTCGGTATTCTCCTAAATATGTTTTAAGATTTTCTTTAACCGCTTGATTTAGATTTGTTAATTTTTTATCAACATCATAACCCAATACATACATATTGATTGCAAATGGGTTATTTATTTCAGCAATAGAAGTTTTCTTTTGTGAAAGATATTTAACCAATTCTTTTTGAATTTCTTGTCTACTTTTATTTTGTAATCCTTCAACTACACCAACAAATTCAGCTATATTTTTTGGATTAGCAAGAATAGATGATGGTGAATTGTTATCTATTTCTCCATCAGGTGATACATAAACTTTAGCAACACTACCATATCTTTCAGGCATTGATAAAGCTCTTACAACATAATCTTGCTTTGTTACTGCTCTATTTTGTGAACCAAACATTGCTAAAGCATTTTGTCTGATTTCTTCAATTGATTCGGCACCTCTACCACCAACAGCTGCTTCTAAATTTTCAACTGCTACCGATGTTTTATATGTTTGATACAAAGCCCTTTCAGCATCAGTAGAAAAAGATAATAAATCTTCTTCAAATTCTATTTTAGAAATAGTAATCAAATCACCCTGATTTACATTTGATTCTATACCACCACCTACTAAATACTTAACTTTTAATGTTTTATTAAATGGAGCAATTCCAAATGTATTTGTTTTTAAAAAATTAGATGGGTCTATACCATCATTTAATCTATTTATGGAATTAGCTAATCCTAAACCAATATTTTTAGTATTTGGTAAAATTATCTCATCATCCAATCTAGTATCACCACTACCAAATTGTAAATCTATGGTATTATCAGAATTTACTTTTACTGAAAATCTATTTGGTACTTTTTGTACTTCTAAAATATATGGTACATTTGCTACCGAATCATTTAATTCTGAATTTGATTCTAAATTAGCGGTTTCTACAAAAATACTTTCTTGTGCTAAATAAGGAACTTCATACCATTTGGTAGAACCCCCATCGGATGTAACCGATGTCACTTGAATTATATTAGTATCTGTTATTGTTTTTGATGGATATTCTTCATAAGATGAAAAATCTAAATCAGTTTCTTTTTCTTTTGCAGAAATTGCTTTTACTTTTTTAGTAATCAAATATTGAGTAGGCTGACCTGTTTCGGTATCTCTACTAAATACATCTATTTCTCTACTACCAGAACTTGCAAAATCTACTATATCTACTGTTCTAAATACAACATTTCCATTTGTAGTAGAAGATACTTCCATACCTTCTTTTAATCTTAAAAAATACGATGGATGCGGTCTATTATTTGCTCCCTCACCTATTGATGGAACTAATTGATAAACAGTTAAAGTAGTTACAGCAGGGGTTGATATTTTTGGTTTATACCCCAAAGATTGTGCCAATGCTACTACATTTTTGCGTTCTGTAGCATGTGATAACATTGATTCTTTTAATTGAACATCTTGGTAAAATGAAAGTATATCACCAATTGCAGCTGCTTGTTCAATGAACACCATACCAGGCGATGCTTCGTTAAAATCCGAATATGTGTTTGGGAAATAAGTTTTGGTATAATCAATAAGATTTTGTTTTAATGTTGCAAAGTCTTTTCCAACATAATTGATTTTCTTATTATCCGAACCCCAACTTTTATCCAAAGGTTTGATTGCCATTATTTTAATTATTTACATTTATAGTTACTGATTCTGATAAATTTGGATTATTTGTTAAAGAAAATTTGATATCCAATGTTATACGATTATTATCAATATCATTATCATCGTAATCAAATACTATCTCATCTATTCTCAAATATGGAAGCCATACAGATACCGCATCAGTTATATACGATTCTATTCTATCTTCTATAATTCCTTCCGATATTTGTTCAAATAATACCAACCAAACATCACATCCAAATTCAGGCTGCATTAATCTTTCACCCTTTTTTGTTAAGATTAAATTTTTTAAATTATCTTTAGCTTGAGTTAATGTTGTATAATTTGTAGCAAAAACACCATTAGAATCGGAAGTTTTATTAATTCCAATTCCAAGTACTTTATAATTATTATCCGTTAAATCGGTAACATTAACTTTACCAAGCTCAATTGCCATTATTTAAATCTCTTTACTAATTCTGAATAATCTCTTGTCAATGCTTTTATTGTAGCATCTTGTAATCCATCACCAGTTGATTCCATTTGTTGTGGAATATTTTGTGGTACATCTATACTTCTAAAATCCATTGTATCCCAACCATCTTCTTCATTCATTTGTGGTTGTAACATATCTAATACACTTCCACCACTAACACCCGGCATAGAACTCTCTGCTCTTTGTGCAGATGTAAATGGAGTTGTCATATTTAAAATCTCATTAATCATAGGGTCTTTTGTAAATTCCCTTTGTTGTTGAGGTCTTTGTTGTACAATTGATTGTTGCTTTCTAACGGGTGTAGATGCAACTTCTGTCATCTCTCTTAATGATGGAGTAGATGGTTTCTTTTGTGTGTTCAATGTAACCGCACCAGATTTGATAAGTTTAGCAACTTCTTCTTTAACTTGTGCTTTGACTTCATTCTTCACCACTTCTTTGATTAGTGATACTAAAATGTCTGATTTCATAAAATTATTGTTCTGTTTGTTAATAAATATAAAAAGATTAAATTTACCCTATTACTGTATATCCATTCCAAGTTAATACTGCAGGAGCAGGTGGAGCAGGTGGTGGGTATTGTGCAATTACTGACATTGTACCACTAACACCCATTAAATGAAATTTAGCTAGATTAACAAATGGGTTTAAAAATATATTAGTAGGTTCAGTAAATACAACAGTTGGTGGTATAAACCATATATTTGGAATATCAGGTATCAATCCCTTAATTAAATCATAAGCCATTGCTAATAATTCTTCTTTTGTTGGAATCGAATCATCAATCATTTTTTTAAATTCTTCTTTTGTTGGTAATTTAGGAATATCAATTCCAGGCAAATCTATTTCAGGTACCAAACCATCGATAGTGTCCTTTACCATTTTTTTAAGTTCTTCTTTTGTTGGCTTTTTTGGAATCTGGTCTGCTAAAGCAACGACCATTTCTATTTGTTGAATGATTGGTTGTAATATAATTTCTTCAGCAGCTGCTATTAATGCCTTTTTAACTTCTTCAACCGCTTCATCTAATAATTTCTTTCTAGCTTTTTCTATTATTTCTTTTTTCTTTGGTAATTCAGGAAATGGAAATTTAATAGATGGTTTGAATTGAGAACCGATTGATGGTTTCTTTTTTTTAGCTTGATTAAATTCTCTTATTATTTCTTGACCAGCTTTTATTAAAGGATGGTTTTTCAATTCGGTTTCAACAGGTTCATTTTTTAATATTTTATCAATAGTATCATATATTACAAATTCACCTAATAAGGGAATTGTAACTGTAGCTGATTTTAATTCATCTACTAATGCTTGAACTGCTTCTTTAATTGCTTTATGTATTGCTGCGGATGCGGCTAATTGAATTGGATTAGGGCCTATATTCATAACTGCGCCTGGAGCCGGTGGTGTTGATTGCCAACCAAGCGGTCTTAATAGTGGATTTGGAATAGGCGCCATTTCAGCACCTAACCAATAAGCATCAAATGCTGATGGATATATCTCTGCTAATATATTAAAATTCTCACCATCCGATTCTACTCCTTTTTTTAAAGCTCTCTTTATTTCTTTAGCCATACCAACAACATTCCCATTTAAAACAGGAACGCCGTAAATCATATCTCCACCTCTCTTTATACAACTATCATATTCATTTGCTATAAAGTTAGCAAATCCATCAGGGTCATTGGAAAATCGTTGTCCTATGAAGCTATTTATTACATTTATCTTATAAAGAGTCCAAGACATATTATTTACTTAAATAGTTATTTGATGATAATAATCTATTTAGTTTAGCTTTTATTATATCAAATTCAAATCTATTTACAGGCCCGGCAGCAGTTGGACCGACAGGTGTCGCATATACTTGTTTATTAATTGCTTCCAATAATTCTTTCATTATTTGTACAAGCTCTCCACCTAATACCATTTTTTGAACATCTGCACCTGCTTCACCGACTCCTTTGTTTTTTCCTAAAAATATTTTACCATTTTCTGAATCAAAAAATATTTCATTAGAACCAGATGAATGAATTGTTACATTTTTATTAGTATGAAAGTATATATCTTTTTCGGCATCGATAGTATATCTACCATCGGTTATAACGCCCGTATTTCCTTTACCAAATATAATAAACTCCTTTGCTTTAGCTGATAATACAATTCTATCAGAGTTAATAAAGAATTGGTCGCCCTTTAAATCGGATGATGATGGGTATTCTTTAAATGCTTTCTTTTGTTTTTTAATAGTTTCTTTAAAAGGTACTTTTACTTTACCTGATGTGAAGTATACCGAAGAACCATCTTTATTTATATCTTCTTCTATTAAAGTTCCTATTGGCTTTTCATCTAATTCAGAATTTTGTTTATTACGAATGAATATAGATGGAGATGATGTTCCACCATTAGGATTACCTTTCGCATCAGTCTTTTCATCTTCAGTTAAGAAAAATTCAGAAAATCTAATTGTATTACCAACTCTTCCACTTATGATTGTATCACCCTCTCTTGGTTTTAAGAATTTAATTTTTTCATTTATTTTATATTCTTTTTTGGATGAATCTTGCTGTGCTGATTCGGTATTTGGTGTACCACTTTTTGCTTCATTATAATCTTGAATTTTATCACCACCTTTAGGAGATTCTATTTTCTTTTTTTTAGAAACTTCCGATGTTTTGAAATCTTCTCTATAATTTGGATAATATGTATTTGAGTATGGTTGCCAAAAATAATCCTTATCTATGTTTATAATAAGAACTGTTTCACCTACTATTGGAAAGGTCATATTATTTTTATCATATGGAAATGCAAACCCTTCATTTACAATAGCAGATTCTCTTGAAAATTCAATAGCACCCAAAAAACGAATATCATTTTTTTCAAATGATTCGTTTCCATTATATTTTTTAATAAAATCGGTATCCGTCTTTAAAGGTTTATCGGAATTTAAATACGATTTTGTTACGGTTGCTAAAAATGCCTCCATTATAATTTAGTTTTTATTTCTTCTATTTCAATTTGAATATCACCCAATTTCTCATCAGCTTTTTTCTCTACCTCATTTATGGTATCTTCCATATCTTGTAATAATTGTGCCTTTTCATGCTCACTTAACCAACCATCTTCACCAATACCTTTAGCTTCCGCTGCCGCTAATCTTTGTGCAATTGTTGCATGTTTAATTAGATGGTCATCGTTTTTAATAGATGCGTCTATAAGGTCTTTTATGATTGGTGCAAGGACTGTTGCCTCACCTACATTACGAATTAACTTACGAAGAGATTCAATCATTTCTGAAATATTCTTCTTTTTAGTTTGTTGATTATCGTAAATATCTTTAAATAATGATGATAGATTTTTACCATCAAATAATTGAAATTCTGTTGCCATAATATTGTTTATATACTAATAATTATTTACTTATTCAATTTACTAATAATATACTTACCGATTACTAAATAATCCATATCACAATTTTTAAATGTATCAATTGCTGTTTTTGGGTCATTTACCATTGTTTGTCCTCTTAAATTGAATGAAGTATTTAATAATATTGGAGTTCCACTTATTTTTTTAAATGCTTTAAGCAATTTATAATATAATGGATTTTGTTCTTTTTTTACAGTTTGTATTCTTGCCGAATTATCAATGTGAGTTACTGATGGTATTTTTTTATAATTTGTAACTTTAACTACTTGATTCATATAAGGTACATCTTCTTCTGAAGTAAAATATTTGGTATATTCATCGTGAGTTACTGATGGAGCAAATGGTCTAAACATTTCTCGCTTCTTTACAACTTTATTAATCCTATCTCTAATATCTGAAATATGTGGATTACCTAATATAGAACGATTACCTAATGCTCTTGCACCAAATTCAGTTCTACCTTGAAACCACCCTACAATATTACCTTCGTTGATTAGATTAGCAACTTTCTCTACTAAATCTTTTTCATTATAATTTATTTCAACCCACAAATCTTTACTACCTTTAATAGCACCAATTATATCGGATTCATTGAATTCTTCGCCTAAATATGGTGATTGATTATCTCCACCAATTACTTTTGGATGATTTAACATATCGTGCCAAAAATACAAACAAGCTCCAATAGCAGAACCGGCATCGGATGGTGCATATGGAATCCATACATTCTTAACTCCACAATGTTTTTTGATTTTACCATTAGCAGTTCCATTATAAGCTGAACCACCACCTAATACTAAATTAGAACTTTTTGAATGAGTAGCTGCATGATTGATTAAATAATACAAACACCCTTCGTACCATTTTTGTAAAGAAGCAGCTAACTCCATATGATGTAATTCTATTTCCGATTCTGGCATTCTTGGTTCGAATCCTATTAATTCAACCAAATCATATGTAAACATATCGGTATTCGAATATTCCCAAGTAAAATATTTTTGATTAATATTGATTATATTTTCACCACCAAACGATGTAAATTTATTAAATACATCATAATATTTGTCAGGATTACCATATGGTGCTAAACCCATAACTTTGTACTCTCCACTATTTGGTTTGAATCCTAAATACGCAGTTATCGTAGAATATACTAATCCCAATGAGTTTGGGAATTTAATTGTTTTTATTTCCGAAATTCCGTTTAAATCACAATTAGCCATTGAAACAGTATCCCATTCACCTACACCATCAATTGATAGTCCAATAGCATCATCAAATGGAGATGTGTAAAATGAAAGAGCTAAATGAGATAAATGATGCTTTACAAATACCAATGAACCATAATATCCAATTCCTTCTAATATAGCTTGTAAAGCGCCTTCTCCCGTTTTCCAATCTTTTTTAAACTTATTCCAAGTCTTAAAATGGGTTATCCAATGTGTACCTAAAGTTTTTTCAACTCTATCGTATTTTATATCCGAATCTTCATACCAACAAACCACATCAACTTCATCAATGGTAATTTTAGCATAATCCAAACATTTTTGAATTGCCTTAAATGGAAAAGAGTTGTCATGCTTTATGCCTGACAACTTCTCTTCTTCTATTGCGAATATTACCTTACCATCTATTAATAGAGCTGCTGCTGAATCATGGTAAAATGCGGATAATCCTAATTTAATCATAATTTAGATTTTTATATCACCTTCATCCATAAACTGATTAAAAAGTTCCATTTGTTTTTCTCTCATTTTAGTAACAACTTTTGTTATATAATGAGTTGGATGACCAGTCATTTCTCTAATAAGTAGATACAAACTCTTTTTATTGAAATTTTCTATATACTCTGCTCTCCTAAATAATTCCAAAACAGCATCTGCAATTTGCATATCTCTTTTCTTTGGGAAATAATTTTCTAAATGTTCATCCCAATATGCTAACATTCTTCTATTAAATACTTTATATTCATTGTTAGTATCTTCTTCTTTCCAATTATTTTCAGTATCAAATGATTCAGGTAAAGCAGACATTATATCCGTATCCTTATATCTTTTATAATTGGCATTGTTTGTAAGAATTAAATAATTCCTTGCAACAATAGTAAAGTAAGAAAATGCTTTACCCTTACCCGCTTTGTACATATGAATTTTTTCAATCATAAATGTAACAACTTCACTCATTACATCTTGTGGGTCATCATCAAAGTAGGTGAATTTCCATTTGTTATATACAATCTCTGCTAATTTATCAAATGCAGGTTTAATTCTATCTCTATAAACTCTATCCTTAATTCTTTGGTCATCAGTTGAGTTATATTCTATGATAGCATCTTCCGTATCTTTTGTAAAGTATTGTTTATTTCTTGGCTTTCTTGGCATTAGTTAAAGTTTTTGAATCTTTCGATAGTTTCTTTTATTTGATAAAATATAGAACCTACTTCATCATCCTTCTCAAACATTTCACGAGAATCAATTTCTCTTAATGCTTCCAGTAATGCTTGGTTTCTTTGTAATTCAGTTTCTACAAAATCTTCATATTTTTCTAATTTATTTAGAAGATTTACAATTGAATATCCTGCAACTGCTAAACATACAATTAAAAATATTATTATTATTTCCATATATTAAACAATTTCGTATCCTTTTAAGAAATATTTATTTGCGTGTTTGAATTTAACTTCTTCCATTTGACCTGATGGTGATTTCATTACAATCATATCATTTCTACCATAAGATTGTTTTTTAGTAACTGTTGTAGAATATACTCTATCTTTGATAGTAATTCCATCCAAATGGTCAATTTCATGCTGAACAATAACAGTCATCATAGTTTCTACCGAAACTCTTTCATTTGCTTTATCTCCTTCTGGATTAATTTCAAATGTCAATTCTCCCAAATTATCTGTATCAATAACAACTTTACAAGCTCTAATAGTTCTAACTGGTTTAGTAAGAGTTGTTGGAATAGATAAACACCCTTCCATAAAAAGAAACCCTTCTTTAGATTTTTCTTTAATAATCGGATTTACTAAAAATAATTCTCTACCATTATCTTCATCGCCAAACTTAATATAACAAGCTCTCTTTTTAATTCCCAATTGTGTAGCAGAAATACCTAAACCTGGATATTGTTTCATTCCTTCAATTAGAGTTTTTTCTAATTCATCAGCTTCTTTTGCAGTAAATTCGGTTTTTGGGATTGGAGTTTTTAAATATTCAATGAATTCTTTTGTTGTTAATCCATTACTCCCTTTGTCTACGATTAATTTCATTTGTTTTATTTTATAAATTGTAATATTGCTAATTCTTTTGCTTTTGCTTCTACCATAATATCTACATCTAATTTGTATGTATTTGGTAAGGTATTAATATAATCAGAATGTGCTTGTGGTTTAAGTTTACTATTTTCTTCGTGTGATGCTTTTGATTCTGAATAGTGAACTTCTTGCGTAATACCTTTTGGCCAAGTTGTAGCTGCTAATTTAAGTGCTTCTTCTTCTGATAAATCGCCTGTACAAAATTGATGGTGATGATAATCGAATACAATTGGAATACCTGTGTTTTGGTGAATATACATCAAATCTTTAACAGAATACATAGATGCTTTATCATCATTCTCTATTGTAAGTCGTTTTTGTACCGATTTAGAGAGTCTTTGGAAGTTTTTGATAAATCTATCCATAGCAGTTATTTTATCTCCGTAAACGCCATTACAATGAATATTAATGTTATTGTAAGGAGTTAGAGATAATTCCATCATATCAAAGATTTTACCATGTAACTCCAAATCAGCTATTGTAGCTAAAACTACCTTTTCATTTGGAGAAACTAAAACATTAAATGGGCCTGGATGTGAGTTAATACGCATATTATGTAATTTAGCGTAATCACCTGCTTTTTTTAACTCACTTTTGATTTCTTTGTAATCTTTCAATTGAGTTAAATCTAAATTATCACCCCACGGAATAATAGCAGAGGATAAACGAAAGAAATTAATCTTATGTTGTTTATTCCACTCTAAAATTTTAATGATATCTTTAGCATTTGCTAATGCCAACTCCGAAACATAATCCAATCCTTTGGCATTGAATGTTTTCTTCACCATTGAACGATTTGTGGTAACTTTCTTACCCATCGTCATATTAATACATGCATATCCTATATTCATAATACAAATATAAGAAATTTATTTTAATATACCAAATAAATTAGTATTTTTTTACTAAATCGTCTTGTTGATTCTTTTTGTACTTTAACCAGTAATTAACTGCATTCTGGTCATTAATCCATCTTGTTTTATCATCCCAATCAAAATCGGGTCTAGCATAATATGGTAATAAATTGCGTTTGCCTGATGCTCTTTCTTCATGTCCTTCCGGAGACCATTCATCTATTATACCATCCGAATCGGTATCGTATCCATCTATAACTCCATCTCCATCTAAATCAATTGGAATCCGAACTTCTTCATCTAATTTGACATTTTCTGTTAAATTTTCTTCTTCTTTTCGGATTTCATCACCATAAACTTCATATAATCCCATTTTTTGGTTATTTTCAACCATTTCACCAATAATTTCTCTTTGTTTACGCTTTTTATTCGAAACTAACCCATTAAATGCGATAATTAGGGCTACTGCTAACGGGTCAAATACGATTACAATCAAAAATATGAAGAATTTTACAACATTTTTCAATTCCATACCAAATGCTTCGGCAACAAAACGGAATCCACCAACTTCTTTTTCTAAATCTATGTTAGAAATCTTAATTTCGTTAATTTTTTCAGTTTCTTTAGCATTTTCGGTTTGTAAAACGGATATTTTATCGTTAATTTTGGCAATTTGCTTATCTCTGTTATCAATTGAACGAATAAGACGAGAGTTTACCTTACCACCATCTAATATTTTGCCCTGGTTAGTGTTAAATTCGGTAATTTGAGTAGAAAGTTGGGTAATTTGAGCCGTATTTTGGTCAATTTTTGTTTGATGAACGGCAATTTCTCTATCAACTTGTTGTAGTTGAAGTGATTGTGCTTGGAAAGCGTTAGAAAGGTATCCAAAAATACCGGCAGAAGTAATTAACATCAATAATCCAACTGAAATGGTTAAATACCATTTGTTAAATCCTTTAATATTATCCCATTCTTGCTTCAAATATGTTGCAGCAACTAATTTAGCTAACTCCAAAGAGCTAGCCATTACCATAACCGATATAGATGCTCCTGCAAAAAGAACACCTAAACCCGTTACAGAGAAATAAGCCGCACATCCTGCAATAATTAGTGCGGAAAAACCCACTAAATATTTAAGCCAATTCATTTTATCGATTAATTCTTACTAATTCTGAAACTCTTTCAGTAATCTTTCTAGCATCTTCCAATGTATTCATTGCTTCTGAAGGAGATAATTGTTGTGCACCTGCGACTGCATTTTGTAAAATCCTTAATTTCCCATCAAGAGATTCTAATAAAATTTGTATTTTTTCGTTGTAAATCATATTAATAAATATTTTAAAATAAAAAAAGGTAGAAGTCGTTAAACTCCTACCTTTCAAAGATACGAAAAAAAATTGAATTAACCAACTTTAATTTGAATAGATTTACTCTTTCTTTCTTCCTTCTTATCAATTGTTAAAATAAGTAACCCATTAGAAAATTTAGCTTCCGTTTTAGTTCCATCGTAATCTTTACCTACACTAAATGTAGCATCGATATCTTCAACTAAAGGAGAACTACCTTCTTCTTTTTTTGCTTTAATTGTTACCTTATCTTCGGTAACATCTAATTTGATATTCTTAACATCGTGTCCTAAAACACTCAATGTCAATTGTTGTTTACCATCTTCCAACTGCTTTACATCGTAGTCTGTAATATGCGATGTATACTTTGTAGATGTGTAAGTTGCTGGTAATTCAGCTTCGAATAAATCAAATAAATTTTTTAAATTTGCTGTGTACATAGTAGTGAATATTTTAGTTAATAATACTATTATAGTTCAAATATTATACCAAATAAATTTTAATGACAATTTGTCATTATAAAATATTATCTTGTGACTCAATTACAGTACTCATATGGTCAGCCCAATGCATCAAATGAGGAAGATTTGATTTGATTGCTTTTTTGGCATCATATACTTTTAAGTATTTTACATTATCTTCATCGTATAACCCATCGGTAAGTTTCATACCAAAGTATTCTTTCTCCGTAACTGAAATACCATAATGTTGTAAAGTAAACATAGTTCTATCAGTATGAGTCATAAAGTCCAATGTATCATTAGATGCAAATACTTTACCTTGATTTTTAACATGCCAATCTGAAGGATTGGGTATATAGAATGGTTTTCCTTTAGTTCCTAACTTACCTAAATCGTGATGTAGTGCACAAAATATTAATTCCTCATCGGTAAAATCTGGCTTACCACCTAACTGAATAAATAATTCCTTAACTTTTAATGCATTCTTACAAACATTAAAAATATGGTCAATGTATCCGCCTGTATAACAATTATGATATCCAGCATTTCCACTAGCAGGTGATATTGCAAGATTTGGTCCTAACTCTCCTTCTGAATACATATGGAGTAATTTTTCTAATCTTTCACCTGTAAAATACTTTTTGATAATAGCAATGAACTTGTCGTAGTTCTGTTGTAATTCTTGTTCTGTCTTTTGTTTCATCTTTTAGATTTTAATTATTTACTTTTATTTTATTCTTTTTAGTGCTGTCAAATACTATACTATAAAAAGATACCTCAAATATACAACAAATTTTTGAAATTTCCAAATTATTTAAGATAAATTTCTTTTTTTGTTAAAATTTTATAAAGAATTTCTACTTCCTCTTCAAATTCTAATTCAGGTAAATCATCATCAAATAATCTCAATGTATAAACTGGCTTACCATTTTCATCAGTAAATTCATCGGAAGCTGAACTGAATAATTTTGGTAGATATTCCAAATTCTGCATTTCATCTTCATCTATATCAACCAATGGTATTATATAGTAGTGATATGAATCTTTATCATCAACTACTTCTAATCTATGACACTTCCATTTTCTAAAAGAAGCTTCTGTAATCGGTGTTTGTGGAACTATAATCATAGTAACAAATATACTAAAACTTTTGTTAATTAACAAATTAACATTCTAAAATTTTTTAAATATGTAATCATATAATTTTTTAGAATATTCTAAATTAGTTTTTGGACCAGGGTGAATACCATCTACTGCATAATCTATAAATGGATTATAGTTAGCATCAAATCTATTATCATCCATATATTCATTATTAATATACCAACCATTCCATAACCAATTGCATTTTTTTGATTCTAAAAATAATTTGATTAACATATGATTTTTGTACCAATTATTAAAATTTTCATTTTCATTTGATAAAATTAATTGGGCCGCATGTTCCGATTTACCTAAATCAGTTTCTTCAAAATATCCCCATCCTTTATGATGAAATGGTTCAATACCGCCATCTATTGTATAATATTCTTTTCTATGTGTTTCAGTATACATTATTAAAACCAAATCAGGTTTAATTTCATCATAATAAGATAATAAACATCTACTAATATAATCATTGCTTCTACCACCGCATCCAAAATTTAAATCTACTCCATTTGGTATTAAATTACATAATTGATGTGACCAAGTTTCATTATCATTAACTCCAACACCTTCGGTTATGGAACAACCTATTGACATTACTTTAAATCCTTTTTTTGTTGGCGAATCTCCTCTAAATCCTAACTCATTATAAGTGTATGTACATAAGCCGGAATTATCCGAGCCAGAACCATTAAATGTTTTATTTATTCTTTCTGCTAAATTCCATTTATAAGATGAAATTTCAAAATTATTAGAATTCCAATATTTCAAAGTTTTCATTATAGAAATTTTTTATTTAATTTAATTTTACTATCTTCCTTTTTAAAATCATCCAATAACATATCTAACATAGTATTTTCTGATTCTAATTTTTTGACAAATGTAGTGTGGCATTCATTTGTCCATTTTTTTATTTTTTCATAGTTCTCATCAAAGTTTTTTAAAAAACTATCGATAAAAGATACAAATAATTCCGCATTACCTTTATATAATTTTGCTTCATTATAAAACGGATGTTCAGAAATATTCAATACTTTTTGTAACATTTCTAATGGATAAGAATGTGTAGATAAGAATGGTATATTTGCAAGAACTAATCCTAAAGTTTTTTCAGAAAAATATTGATTTTGAAATCCATCTTTAGAATGTGCCCAACTCTCATCTAATATTTGAACTTTTGCTTTTGATAACATTCTAAACCATAAATCCCAAGTCAATCCACTTTGATATTGTATTAAAGTTATATTTTCGAAATCAGTAGTTCCATTAATTGAATTAAAATGAATGTTATCTATTTCCGATAATTCATTTTCATATGTATTATAGAATTTACTTACGGGTGCTGAATTAGTTCTTTGTAATAATAATTTTTTATTATTTAGTTTAGATAATCCTTTTAATATATCGCATCTAAATTTTTTATGATTACGAACGGAATACATTAAATCGTAATCAAAATTTAACTTTTCAAATATTTGTTTATATTCATAATACCATCTAATTCCAATTATTTCATTCCATTGCCAAATTGTATTTGTAAATGCAAAATAAATGTTTGGAAATTTATGTCTAATGTTATCGTTTATGAATAAATTATCAGATATTATTTTGTGATTTTTTAATAATTGTATTTGCGATTCTAACTCATCTATGTGTATAGTAGTATCCAAATCACTTTTTGTTAGAATGCGTTCGGTTCTAAATAATGTAATTATCCAATCTTTTTTATTTTCTAATAATTCTACAAATTTACTAACTATTGGCGTATCTTGCACATCGCCAATATTCAATCCCATATATGTAGAATCGCTATATCTTTGTAATAATGCTGAAAAAAAATCCAATAAATGCAACCCATCCGAATTATCGTTTATTTCTGGATTAAAATAAAATTCAATATCTACACCATTATAATTACAATAAGCAGAACCAATATTAGTATTTAAATCAACTTCAATAAATT
>JACCDK010682468.1_pt1 | contig 55179 bp, 52 predicted proteins | sample 7445871 | NCBI WGS metagenome assembly JACCDK01 (sample SAMN15323436, study PRJNA562643) | freshwater metagenome | isolation source: river surface water | place: USA:Blue River Watershed | collected 2017-08-15 | reverse complement strand
GATTTGCTGTTTGTCGCTAAAGCGCTTGAACGCATTGGAGATCACGCCAAAAACATTGCAGAATTGATCATCTACATTGTCAAAGGTGAAGATGTACGCCATGCATCCATTGAGCACATTGAATCGACATTGAAATAACTCAGATGCGTCATTTGCCTCGTGTATTGATTGTTGAAGACGAGTCGGCCATTGCGGAGTTGATTGCCATCAATCTCCGCCACAATGGTTTATCGCCGATTTGGGCCGAAGATGGTGAAAGCGCTCAGCGAGAGATTGATGCGGTGTTGCCGGACGTCATCTTGTTGGACTGGATGTTGCCAGGCGAAAGTGGCGTCACCTGGGCGCGCAAATGGCGTCAAGACCCCCGAACCAAGTCTGTACCCATCTTGTTTTTGACTGCCAAAAGCGAAGAGCACGACAAAGTGTCAGGATTGGATGCAGGTGCCGACGACTACATCACCAAACCCTTCTCCACACAAGAACTGCTTGCTCGTATTCGTTCCGTGTTGAGACGTCGTGCGCCAGAGCAAGTGGAAGACAGTATCAGCATGGGACCTTTGACTTTGGACGGTGCCACCCATCGGGTCACCCTGTCTGGCACACCATTGAAACTGGGGCCCACTGAATTCAAGTTGCTCAATTTCCTGATGCACCATGCCGAACGCGTTCATTCCAGAGCGCAGTTGTTGGACAAGGTATGGGGTGATCATGTCTTCATCGAAGAACGGACGGTTGACGTCCATGTCAAGCGTTTGCGTGAAGCCTTGGGCCCAGCAGGTGTGATGGTGGAAACGGTTCGCGGCGCTGGGTATCGGTTCACCAAAATAGACCAGCTTTCCTGAAGATGTTTTTGTCCTCTTTCCTCAAACTGACGCTTTTCATGGCGGTTGGAGGAATTGCCGGTTATTTTTTGCCTTTGGGTTCTCAATCACTGGAATCAGCCTATCTGGGCATGGTGTTGATTTTGGTGTTGTTGCACCTCAAGGAAGTTTGGCTCAGAGGACGATTTTCCAAATGGCTCAATGGCAGCGATCATGTTGCTGATCCCCATTTCACAGGCATATGGGAAGATTTTTCCGATCGAATTCGACGCATCCTGAAGCAAAAAGAAACCATGCGCTTGTCCAGTGAGGAGACTTTGCGCCAGTTTCTAGCGGCTATTCAAGCCTCTCCCAATGGCGTGTTGTTGCTGGACACAGAGTCGCGCATTCAGTGGTGCAACCAAACAGCGGCCAAGCATCTGGGCATTGACCCGCATTTGGATTCACAGCAATTGATTGGCAACATGCTGAGAAATCCGTCATTCAACAGCTATGTCCATGCCAAAACCTTTGACCACGAAGTGGTGATTGAGGGCAGATTGCACCGTGCCGATCGGCCCCATAAAGTCGGCATTCAGTTGTTCCCATACGGGGAAGGGCGCTTGCTGCTGTTGTCTCGTGACGTTACTTCCATCGAACAAGCCGAGGTGATGCGACGCGATTTTGTCGCCAATGTGTCTCATGAAATCAGGACACCTTTGACCGTTTTACTGGGTTTTGTCGAAACCATGCAAACCTTGGCATTGACCGATGAAGATCGTGCGCATTACCTGAACCTGATGGCCACGCAAGCACAACGCATGCAGACATTGGTCGAAGATTTGCTGACGCTTTCCAGGTTGGAGGGCAATCCTTATCCCAGTCAAACGGAATGGGTGTCGGTTGCAAACATCCTCCAACAGTGCGAGCACGAAGCTTTAGGACTCGATCGTGTGCTGCAAAAAGATGGCGCAAGCCCACATCAAATTGAATTCATGGTATACGGCGATGTTGATGCATGTGAAATAGCGGGATCTGAAAAAGAGATCATCAGTGCATTTTCAAACCTGATCACCAACGCGTTGCGATACACCCCGGCCGGGGGTCGGGTGTTGGTGCGTTGGATTTGCGCCCCAGAAGGAGCTGTTTTCTCTGTTGAAGACAATGGCCCAGGTATCAGCCCTGAGCACCTGCCAAGACTGTCCGAAAGGTTTTACAGAATTGACCGGAGCAGGTCGCGCGAGACGGGCGGAACCGGGCTTGGGCTTGCCATTGTGAAGCATGTCATACAAAGACATGGTGGCAGTTTGCAGATTGAAAGCAAATTGAATCAGGGCTCTCGATTCGCTTTGCTGTTTCCTGCCAGTCGTATTCGAAATTTGGAAGCTCAAACCGCCTGAGTCGTCACTTCGTCGTTGGTTTGCGCTTTCAAACTTGAACGAATCAGCGCCAACAATCCAGCGCACACAAACACCAACGCCACCACACTCATGATCCAAAAGGCATGTGGTGCCTGTAAAGGAGCTATGCCCCATAAGCCGTGATAGGCCAGCAAGTATCCACCTGGCAGGCCAATCCCCCAGAGCATGATGCTGTAAACCAGCATGGGTGCCAGAGTGATTTTGAAACTTCTCAGCACAAAAAAACAAACGGTTTGCAACGCATCCACCAAGTGGTAAAAGCCGATCAGGAAAAGCAACTCCGCTGCTATCTTGATCACAGCCTCATCCTTGGCATAAAGGAAAGCGATTTCCTCGTGAAAAATGAACAAAATGCCAGCCATGCCCATGGCCAACCCCAAGACCAATTGAAAACCAATGAACATGGCTTTTTTCATGGCAAGAAAATCTCCAGCACCTCGCCAATAACTGACTCGTGCACTGATGGCGATGGAGAAAGACAAGGGAACCATGTAGAACAATGCAGCCATGTTGCTCGCAATTTGATGGCTGGCAGCCGCTGCAGTGCCCAAGCGCGCAATGAACAGAGCCATCAGCGTGAACGAGGTGACTTCGACTGTCACGCTTAAACCATTGGGTAAGCCGACTTTGGCCATTTGTCGAATGCTGTTGAAATCCGGTTTGTCCAAAGGCCGCCAAATTTGAATCGACTCATAAAGTCGATTGGTCCGCAACGACCAAAGCGCCACCGCAACCATGGCGTAATTCACGATCACTGTGCCCATGGCGCACCCCAGTAGACCCCATGCGGGGGTCACAGCCGTTCCAAAGGTCAGCAAAATTGAAAGAGGCACTTTGAAAAACAAGCCTCCCATCTGTATCCATGTCACCAATTTGGGCTTTCCAAGGCTTTGATTCAGTGAGCTGAAGAGTCTGAAAAAAAGTGCAGCAGGCAAAGCCAGGGCCATCATGGCCAAGTAAGTGATGGACTGCTGTTGCAATTCTTGAGGAACACCTGTCCACTCCAGAAAGAAATGGGGTGAAAGCAAAACCAGAACGCCCACCAAGCTCAATATCATCCAGATGTAGAGCCCCTGGTGAAAAGTTTCTCCAACAGCCTTGTGTTTTTTGGCACCATGAAGTTCTGCAAAAAAAGGCAAAAGTGCCTGGATCACCCCCAACAGTGCCACATAAACAGTGACATAAATGGCCGCACTCACAGACAGCACAGCAAGCGCTTGAGGATCAAACCGTCCGGCAATCAGGGTGTCCGCAACGCCAAACGCGACAACCGCCAATTGGCCCACCAACACAGTTCCAGCATGTTTCAGAATCAGGCGACGCTCTTCCATCAGTGCGTCTGTTCGCGTTGGTAGATCATGATGGTCTCATTTTTATCCGAGGGTCTTTTGAATCGGCCAATAAAGCGCCAAGACTTGTTTTCAATCAAATTGTTCAAATCTTGATCAGTGGGGCGAACAAACAACCATTGACAAGCTGAGGTTTGGTTTGATTGCGCAAAAGCTTTGAATTCAAAACTGCCGTGGTAACCAAGTCCTGCAATCATGGATCTTTCTAATCCTGAAGCGTAAACGCAAGAGTGGGGCGGAATCAACCTGTTCAATTCCTCAGCCCAGGGTTTGTAACTCAATGCACGATCCAAAATGGGCAACCAAAGTGTCATCAGCAAAGTCCAGCAAAGGGTGGCGCCAGTCGCCGGCAACACCAAACTTTTCCAAATCACTGCAGGATGCCTTCCGACACGCCACATCACGAGTTTGATCCAGATGACTGAAGCGATCAGGGCGATGACAAAACTCCATGGTTGAAATTCGTGTACAAAACCTGGGACCAACCTTTGAACATTCAAGGCTGGTTGAGCAGGCAGGCCTGTTTCCAACGAAACCCACACTCCCCAAATGGCGACGGCACCACCAGTGAAAAACAACAAAGTGAACCAATCAATCAACGCAGAAACGCTTCGTTCTAGCGTCGGCAAGGCAAATGCTGCCAATGCTGCGATGCTGGGCAAGGTCAGTAGCAATGTGCGGTCCGGATCAGATGTCATCAAGCTCGCCACGAAGCTGATAGCAAACAGCCACAAAGGCAATATCAGATGTTGGCTCCACATTTGTTGATTCCAATGTCCCCGCCATCTCCACAAAGTCCAAAGCGCCAAAGGCCAAGCAGGCCATAAAAACCAAATCCACAATTCGGAAGTAGTCCGCAGGGACGCCCCCCATTCGCTGAAAGACAACAAACGCCAACGCCACAATTCCATGGCAAAAGACAGGGCAACCATACCCAATATCAGGACACACATCCACAGGACTTGTATGCGCAATGACTGGGGATGCTTGTACCAAAGAAACGTTGTGCCCAATCCAGTGATCACTGCGACTGCAGGTGCACCACTGAGGGCCAAGAACACAATGCCTATGGACCAAAAAATCAACCCTTTTCGGGGGTAATAGGCCTGCATGCTCGCACCTACAAAAACGATGCTCATGCTATTGAGTTGAAAGGCCATGGGACTCATTTCATGGCTGGGGAGTGCCAGACCGAGACAAGCCAAGTAGGCCAGCAAACCCGCATCTGCCAGCGACCGCGCATAATCCTTTGGGCTGGCTTCCCCGCCAAATGCAAAAGCCACAGGTTGGGCATGCGGGTTTCTGGCGAGGTGGTAGATGGCTTGCCAGATACACACCATGCCCAAGAATGAAAGCAAAGCAAAGGGGATGCGTGCAGCAAGATCTGCTGGAATGAGGTGTTGAAAAATTCCAATGCTGAATGAACCCAGCCAGTATGGAAGGAATGCATCCAACTCAGGCGCCAAGCCCGCCATGGTCAGATTCAAAAAGTTGGTTTCTCCCTGCGCCAGACTCCACATGTATCCAAAAGTAGTGATGTCAAAAGGTTTCCAAGGACTGTGTCCAATCAGTCCCATCAACACGTAGGTGAAGCACAACGACAACAAAGCCCACCGCGGCAAACGTTTGACCGCCTGTTGAGACACAAGAGCAGGAGAGGGCGTATTCACCATGCAGAGTTTGTCACACTTGACGTGGCCTCAAAGGGCCAAAAAAAAGCAGCTGTGAAGCTGCTTTTGATGGATATTGCCCCAATCACTTGGCAGCGGTTTTGCCATATTTGTTGCGGAAGCGTTCAACACGTCCACCCATGGTGTCCACAGATTTCTGGGTGCCTGTATAGAAAGGGTGAGATTCGCTGGAAGTGTCCAGTTTGTAGAGCGGGAGTTCGCGTCCGTCTTCCATTTTGATGGTTTCTTTGGTGTTGGCACAGGTGCGTGTGACAAATTTAAAACCATTGGACAAGTCTTGGAAGCAGACTTCTCTGTATTCGGGGTGAATACCTTCTTTCATTTCAATTCCTTTGTTCAATTCGACAGCCACAAGAGCCTATCCCTTGCACTTTTCGTCAACCCGACATTATGCCTGAAGTCACTCACTCACCCGCCACGGCGCATCATGTCGAAGAAGTCCACGTTGGTTTTGGTGGCCTTCATGTTTTTTAGCATTAATTCCATGGATTCAATTTCATCCAGGTTATAAATAAATTGTCGCAATATTCTGGTTTTTTGAAGGATTTCAGGGGCCAGAAGCAGTTCTTCTCGGCGTGTACCGCTTCTGTTCAACTGGATGGCTGGGAAGACACGTTTTTCGTAAAGTCGGCGATCCAAGTGGATTTCGCAATTACCGGTTCCTTTGAATTCTTCAAAAATGACCTCGTCCATGCGACTGCCGGTGTCAATCAGTGCTGTTGCAATGATGGTGAGTGAACCGCCTTCTTCAACTTTGCGAGCAGCACCAAAAAAACGCTTGGGTCTTTGTAATGCATTGGCATCTACGCCACCGGTCAGCACTTTGCCAGAACTGGGGACCACGTTGTTGTATGCGCGCGCAAGTCGGGTGATCGAGTCCAACAGGATGACGACATCTTTCTTCAACTCAACCAGGCGTTTTGCACGTTCAATCACCATTTCAGCCACATGAACATGGCGCGCCGCAGGTTCATCAAACGTGGATGCAATCACCTCGCCCTTGACACTGCGTTGCATTTCGGTCACCTCTTCGGGGCGCTCATCGACCAACAACACCATCACATGACTGTCGGGATAGTTGGCAGTGATCGCATGTGCAATATGCTGCATCATGACCGTTTTGCCACTCTTCGGTGGGGCCACCAGCAAGGCACGTTGGCCTTTGCCTATGGGCGCAATGATGTCAATGATGCGCCCTGTGATGTTTTCTTCACCTTTGATATCACGCTCCAAACGCATTTGTTCCTTGGGGAACAAGGGCGTCAGGTTTTCAAACATCACTTTGTGCTTGTTGTTCTCAGGCAAATCATTGTTGACCTTGTCCAACTTGGTCAAAGCAAAGTAGCGCTCGCCGTCTTTGGGGATGCGCACTTCGCCTTCGATCATGTCGCCAGTGTGCAAGTTGAAGCGGCGCACCTGGCTGGGGCTGATGTAGATATCGTCAGTGCTGGCCGTGTAGCTGGTGTCTGGGCTTCTCAAAAAACCAAATCCATCAGGCAGGATTTCCAAAACACCGTCCGCAAAAACTTGCTCTCCTGCACGCGCACGCTTCTTGATGATGGCAAACATCAATTCCTGTTTGCGCATCCGTCCTGTGTTTTCAATTTCAAGCTCTTCAGCTTGTTTCAAAACTTCGGAAACGTGCAATGCTTTGAGTTCATTCAGGTGCATGGAAATACTCCAAGGGGAGTTGTGTGGACAGGTAAGGGGGGGAGGGAAAAGCGTCGGCTGAGTGCCGACGCTAGAGCTTCAGGAAAGAGCTGTTCAGTGCCGATTGAAGCGATCGGCTTGAATTATGACAGGATTTGAAATGTGTTCAAAAGGGCTCAAGAGAGTTGTTGTTCAATGAATTCAGTCAATTGGGCTTTGCTCAAGGAGCCTACTTTTGTGGCTGCGAGTTGTCCATCTTTGAACAGCATGAGGGTTGGAATACCGCGAATGCCAAATTTTGCGGGGATGTCGCGATTCTCATCCACATTGAGTTTGGTGATTTGCAATTTGCCTTGGTAGGTGGTTGCGGCCTCGTCCAAAACGGGCGCGATCATTTTGCATGGACCACACCATTCGGCCCAAAAGTCGACCAAGACAGGTTGGGATGCGTTCAAGACTGCAGACTCGAAAGTGGCATCAGACAGGTGTTGGATAAGTTCGTTGGCCATGTGGATCCTCGTTTTTGGTTTGATTCTAAGGCCAACGGATGGCCCTGTTGTCAGGCGGGAATGCCCTGGGGCTTTATCTAGAATGCCCCAATGTTTGTTCATCTCCGACTTCACACCGAATATTCAATTGTGGATGGGACTTGCCGTATCGATGATTTGGTCAGCGCGGCGATCAAAGATGGGCAGGCAGCCATGGCCATCACAGACATCAACAATCTGTTTGGTGCGGTCAAGTTCTATTCTGCTTGCCGTAAATCGGGAATCAAACCGATTTTGGGTGCTGAAATCACTCTTCAATCTCAGGATTCTGAGAATGGATCTGACCATTCCAAAGTCTTGCTGTTGGTCCAAAATCACCAGGGTTATCTGCATTTGTGTGAATTGCTCACCAAGGTTTGGACCCAATCGAATGCCAAAAATCAAGCCTTGATTGATTGGAAGTCGCTGGAACAATTCAGTGAGGGCCTGCTTTTATTGTCTGGTGGCGTATTTGGTCCTTTGAGCCATCCACTCAAGCAAGCCAATATGCTGCGTGCAGAGCAAATTGCCAAAGAGTTGATGCGCATTTTTCCAAATCGTTTTTATTTGGAGTTGCATCGAACAGGAAAATCAGAGGATGAACGTCATCTTGAGGGCGCAGTTCAAGTGGCCGAAAAGTTGAACATCCCTGTGGTGGCCACTCACCCGATTCAATTCATCGAAGAGCAAGACTTTGAAGCGCATGAGGCACGGGTCTGTATTGCACAGGGCGAAATTTTAGGCAACCCCAAGCGAATCAAACGCTTTTCGCAATCACAAAGTTTTCAGTCAACCAAGACCATGGTTGAAAAATTTGCCGACTTGCCTTCGGCGCTGACAAACACCCTGGCCATTGCCAAGCGTTGCAACTTGAATTTGGTGCTTGGCAAGCCTCAATTGCCTGCTTTTCCAACCCCGATTGTCGACGGTATATCCACACCGACAGATGCATATTTCAGACGCGTCTCCCAGGAAGGATTAGAGAAACGCCTTCAGCATTTGTACCCCAATGAGTCAGAACGACAAACCATCCAAGCCACATACGCCGAGCGCTTGGAGTTTGAGATCCAGACGATTTTGAAAATGGGTTTCCCCGGGTATTTTTTGATCGTCAGTGATTTCATCAATTGGGCTAAAAACAATGGCTGTCCGGTCGGCCCGGGCAGGGGCTCAGGCGCAGGTTCTCTGGTTGCTTATTCACTCAACATCACAGACTTGGACCCGCTTCGTTACAACTTGCTGTTTGAGCGTTTCCTCAACCCGGAGCGGGTGTCCATGCCTGACTTTGACATTGACTTTTGTCAAACAAACCGTGATCGCGTCATTGAGTACGTCAAAAATCAATACGGAAGAGATGCTGTCAGTCAAATCGTGACTTTTGGAACCATGGCTGCTCGCGCCGCTATTCGTGATGTGGGGCGGACTTTGGACATGAGTTACCCCTTTTGCGAAGGTATTTCCAAACTCATTCCCAATAAACCAGGTCAACACATGACCATTGCCATCGCTATGGAGCAAGAGCCCGTGTTGGCGCAACGGTATCAACAAGAGGATGAAGTCAAGATTTTGTTGAATCTGGCTCAAAAGTTAGAGGGCCTGACGCGCAATGTGGGAATGCACGCTGGTGGTGTGTTGATCGCACCAGGCAAGCTGACTGACTTTTGTCCTCTTTACCAACAACCCGGCAGTCCAGCTGCGGTCAGTCAATTTGACAAGGATGATGTCGAGGCGATTGGCTTGGTCAAGTTCGACTTCTTGGGCTTGGCCACTCTGACGATTCTGGAGATGGCTCGAAAATTCATTGTGGATCGTCACCCTGACCAAGCTCATTTCAACTATGAGGACATTCCTCTTGGGGATGAAAAAACCTATCAATTGTTCGCAGATGGCAAGACAGAGGCTGTGTTTCAGTTTGAAAGTCGGGGCATGCAAGCCATGTTGCGAGACGCCAAGCCAACCAGGCTAGAGGATCTGATTGTTCTGAACGCCTTGTTTCGACCCGGGCCTATGAGCTTGATTCCAAGTTTTGTGGCGCGCAAGCATGGTCGTGAAACAGTTGAATACCCGCACCCCTTGGCAGAGCCCATTTTGGCTGAAACCTATGGAATCATGGTTTACCAAGAGCAGGTGATGCAAACAGCCCAAGTGCTTGGCGGCTATTCGTTGGGTGGTGCAGATTTGCTTCGGCGTGCCATGGGCAAGAAGAAACCTGAAGAAATGGCATTGCACCGGTCTATTTTTCGCGAAGGTGCAGCCAAAAACCACATTTCAACTGAACAGGCCGACTCTATTTTCGACCTCATGGAAGAGTTTGCGGGATACGGATTTAACAAATCGCACGCTGCCGCCTATTCTCTTTTGGCCTATCACACCGCTTGGATCAAAGTTCATTTCACCGCGGAGTTTTTTTGCGCCAACATGACCGTTGAAATGGACGATACGGACAAACTCAAGATTTTGTTTGACGATGCGCAATCCATGGGCATGAACTTTGAGCGCCCAGACATCAACGCAGGCACCTATGCATTTGTTCCCACAAGCAATTCGGGCATTCGGTACGGTCTGGGCGCCATCAAAGGGACGGGACAAATGGCCATTGAAGCCATTTGTGAGGAACGTGACCAGGGTGGTACGTACAAAAGCCTCTTTGATTTTTGTTCTCGCATCGACCGTAGTCGTGTCAATAAGCGAACCGTTGAGGCACTGATCAAGGCTGGTGCATTTGATGGGCTTTGGGATGGTCGAGCTGATTTGTTGGCTTCAGTCAATTTAGCCTTTGAATTTGCACAAAGCTTGGAAAACAACGCACTTCAAGTTGGATTGTTTGATGCAGGAGATGCCCACGGCTCTGGCGCTGAGGCACCCCCGATGGTCCTGGAATCTGCCTGGGGCATCAGAGAGAAGTTAACTCAAGAAAAATCTGCTGTTGGGTTTCATCTTTCTGGTCATCTTTTTGAAGAAAATGAATTTGAAATTCGCCAATTTATCCGAGGTAAATTGAGTGAATTGGCCGAGAGCAAAGAGCCGCAGTGGGTTGCGGGTATCGTCCGCGGCGAGAGAAGTATCAACACTGCCAAAGGACGACTGAATGTTTTTGTGTTGGATGACATGAGTACATCCATCGAATTGACGGTGGATGAAGCGGTTCATGCCAATTGCCGATCGCTGATCAAAGAAGATCAACTGCTCATTGGACTGGTTCGTGTTCAGACGGACAGAAGAAACGGGGGCGTGCGTGTTGCTTTGCTCAATGCCATCGACTTGCCAACAGCCCGCTGCCGTTTTGGCAAGCACCTGCTGATCAATGTGGGGGAACATTCGCCAGATTTAGTGGATATTTTGAGGGACTTCCCTGGAAAAGCGAATGCAACAGAAGCCAGTGATTCCAAATGGACTGGATTGAGCATCAGGATGCAATTAAAGCGCGCTGGAAGTCAAGTCGAGATTCAACTGGGCGATCGTTCTGTTTTTTTTCCCACCGATGAAGCCTTGCATCGTTTGAGCAAACACACCCAACCAAGCCAGCCCTTTATCGTCTACGATTGAAGTCATGTTTTTCAATCTGCCAACTCTCATGACCTGGACCCGGATCATTGCGATTCCTTTGTTGGTTTGGGTTTACCAGTGGCCCATTGACATTGAATCTCGCAATCTGATTGCGACTTGCATGTTTGTTGCCTTTGCCCTGACCGATTGGCTGGATGGGTATCTGGCCAGAAAATTGAACCAAACATCTGCTTTTGGTGCATTTTTAGATCCAGTGGCTGATAAATTTTTGGTTTGTGCCAGCCTGCTTGTCTTGGTTGATCTTTCACGCGTCGATGTCATCGTGGCTCTATTGATCATTGGTCGTGAAATCGCCATTTCCTCATTGAGAGAGTGGATGGCTCAAATTGGTGCATACAAAAGCGTGGCAGTTCATATGATCGGCAAGATCAAAACAACGGTGCAAATGGTTGCCATCCCGTTTTTGCTTTACAACGGCACCGCCTTTGGCATCATTGACACAGGACTTTGGGGACAGGTATTGATTTGGATCGCTGCTGTACTGACCATTTGGTCTATGGTTTATTACCTTCAAAAAGCAATCCCGTACATCCGTGAAAGCATCAAGTGATCGTCGGCGTGCTCACAGCAGATGGAAAACCTACTAGAATCCCGTCGTGCCTGATTCAAGCGAGCCGTTGTGACTGAGATGTGCTGATGATTTTTTTCAACACGATGTCGCTCCAGCTGCTCCAATTTGAACAAGTACAAAAACCATTGAATTAACAACTTAACAAATCACACCTGATGTCAAGGGGACCTTTGTGAATAAAACTGATCTGATCGAACACATTGCTGCACACGCTGATATTTCCAAAGCAGCAGCCACACGCGCCTTGGAATCAACCATTGATGCCGTCAAGTCCACTTTGAAAAAAGGCGGCTCCGTTTCTTTGGTTGGATTCGGAACCTTTGAAGTCACCAAGCGTGCTGCTCGCAACGGTCGCAATCCAGCTACAGGTGCAGCTATCAAAATCAAGGCTGCCAAAGTGCCTAAGTTCCGTCCTGGTAAAGCTTTGAAAGATGCTTTGAACTAAGCTTCAGATAAGGTGGGGTGCTTAGCTCAGTTGGTAGAGCGGCGCCCTTACAAGGCGTAGGTCGGCGGTTCGAGACCGTCAGCACCCACCAAAATCCAAGGCGAACAACGTTCGCCTTTTCTATTTTCACCGAGCACGCTCATGTTTGATTTCATTCGCACTCACAAGAAGATCATGCAGATACTGCTGATCATTCTCATTTTTCCTTCTTTCGTTTTATTCGGAATTGACGGGTACAAGCAATTCAACGAAAAGGGTGAAGCGGTTGCAGTGGTGGATGGAATTGAAATATCCCAAGAAGAATGGGACCAAGCACACAAGGCTGAAGCTGAGCGGATGCGTGCTTCAATGCCAAATATTGATGTATCCATGTTCGATACGCCGGTCATGCGGTACGGCGTTCTTGAAAGACTGGTTCAGTCCAAAGTGTTGGAGGCCAGTGTTCAAAAAGCAAATTTAAGAATCTCTGATAAACGCGTCGCCCAAGCCATCTCCGAACTTGAGCCGTTGGCTGCCATCAAGCGGCCTGACGGCACATTGGACATCGAGCAGTACAAACAAATTTTGGCTGCGCAGGGCATGTCTCCAGAGATTTTCGAAGCGCGGATGCGATCAGATTTGGCTGTTCGCCAGGTTGTCAATGGCGTGACTCAAACCAGCGTGACTTTCCCCTCTCAATTTCAGGTTTCTTCAAATGCCTTGGCTCAGCAGCGCGAGGTCCAAGTGGCCATTTTTTCAGCATCTGAATACCTCGATAAAGCTCAACCAACCGAAGATGAGATTCAAGCCTTTTACAAATCACACATTGATGATTACAAATCCATTGAGACTGCTGACATTGAATATGTTGTCTTGAATCTCGACTCGGTAGAAAAAACCATCACCATCAGCGACAGCGAACTCAAAGCATATTTTGAGCAGAATCAATCCAACTTGGCTTCAAAAGAAGAAAGAAGAGCCAGTCATATTTTGATTTCTGTCAACAAAGATGCCAGCGCCTCCGAGAAAGCAAAGGCCCAAGAAAAAGCCCAATCGATATTGGCTTCTCTTCGTCAAAATCCTGATCAATTTCCTGAGTTGGCCAAGAAGAATTCTCAAGATTCTGGTTCGGCCGCAAAGGGGGGTGACCTTGAATTTTTTGCACGCGGAGCCATGGTCAAACCATTTGAAGAAGTTGCATTTGGCCTGAAAAAAGGTGAGATCAGTGAATTGGTAGAAACTGAATTTGGTTTTCACATCATTCGATTGACTGACATCAAAACCCCAGGAAAAGGTGATTTCAACCAACTGAAATCATCGCTGGAAGGAGAGTTGCGTAAAGAACTCGCCCGTAAAAAATTTGCCGAGATCGCAGAACAGTTCTCTAATCTTGTATACGAGCAATCCGATAGTTTTCAACCGGTTGCCCAAAAGCTCAAACTCGACGTTCTCAAAGCAGAAGGCGTCACCAAAGAGGTGAATGCTGGTGGCAAGGTCGTTTGGGCTGACCCTAAGCTTCTGCAGAGAATCTTCTCAGCCGAGAGCATTGAAAAAAAGCGGAACACAGAAGCGGTGGAAACTTCCTCTAACCAATTGATTTCTGCCCGCATCACGCAACACAGGCCCTCCATTACCTTGCCCCTTGCCGAGGTGAAAAACCTGGTTGTTCAAGCACTGCTTTCTCAAAAATCATTGGCGTTGGCCAAGAAAGAAGGCGAATCACAACTCAATTTGTGGCGCTCCAAACCTGAACTCGCTCAGTTTCAAGTACCTGTTGTCATTTCCCGTGAGCAAACACAAAAGCTCCCCAACAACTTGGTTGAACTGGCGATGCGCGCCAACAGTTCCAAACTGCCATTGATCGAAGGTGTTGATCTTGGGAGTAGAGGCTTTGGGATCATCAAAATCAACAAGTTGATTGAATCAAAGAATGAAAAACCGAGCCCAGAGTCATCTGAAAGGTTCACAAAGTCATGGGCAACAGCTGAAAATCTGGCATATTTCTCCGTCTTGAAAGAACGTCTCAAGGTCAATGTCAAAGTCAAAGCGCCGACTGACAGTCGGGTGATGAAATAAACAGAACATCTTTTCCATGATTTGCTAGTTATAATTTCGCACACGGTGGCTGTAGCTCAGTTGGTAGAGTCCAGGATTGTGATTCCTGTTGTCGTGGGTTCGAGCCCCATCAGCCACCCCATTATTTCTTTTTGACGAGTGGAGCATTTCATGCCTGGACTTATTTCTGAAATTGATCCAGATGGATTGCTGGAATTCTCGGTTGTATACACAGACCGCGCACTCAACCACATGTCCAAACGCTTCCAAGGCGTGATGTGTGACATCTCATCCATACTCAAAGACGTGTACCAAGCACACGCCACTGTTTTAGTTCCAGGCAGCGGCACCTTCGGCATGGAGTCGGTGGCTAGGCAATTCGCAACCAATCAAAAAGTACTTGTCATTCGCAATGGATGGTTCAGTTACCGATGGACTCAAATTTTTGATGCTGGACATATTCCATCTGAAACCATTGTGCTCAAAGCACGGCCAGTTTCTAAAGACATCCAATCACCCTGGATCCCTTGCCCCATCGAAGACGTGGTTGCGACGATCCTGAAAGAAAAGCCAGCAGTTGTCTTCGCACCTCACGTGGAAACTTCGGCGGGCATGATATTGCCTGACGATTACCTTCGCCAGGTGTCTGATGCCGCCCATGCAGTTGGTGGTTTGTTTGTACTGGATTGCATTGCTTCCGGAGCCATGTGGGTTGACATGAAATCCACAGGTGTTGACGTCTTGATCAGCGCGCCTCAAAAAGGGTGGAGCGGTTCCCCATGCTGTGCCATGGTCATGTTGAGTCAAAAAGCCAGACTAGCCATTGATGCCACTCAGAGTTCCAGTTTTGCATGTGATCTGAAGAAATGGCTCCAGATCATGGAGAGTTATGAGAATGGCTCTCACTCCTACCACACCACCATGCCCACAGACGCATTGACTCGTTTAAGAGAAGTCATGAACGAGACCAAAGCCTATGGTTTTGCGAAGGTCAAGCAGGAACAAATCGAACTTGGGGCACGTGTTCGGGCACTGTTAGAAAGCCGAGGCGTGGTCAGTGTCGCGGATGAAGGGTTTAAGGCACCTGGTGTGGTGGTTAGCTACACATCAGACCCCGAGATTCAAAACAGTAAAAAATTCCTGGCTCTTGGCCTTCAAACAGCGGCTGGTGTTCCTTTGCAATGCGATGAACCGCAAGGATTCATGACTTTCCGCATTGGGCTGTTTGGGCTTGAAAAATTACACAACATTGACAGAAGCGTTGGTCATTTGAGCCATGCCTTGGATCAACTTGGTATGGTTGAGAAGTTGGCCGCTGCTGCTTGATTGACATGTTGCTAAACATTGGTCTGTTTGTCTTACAGGCCGTTTGTGTTTTCTTCTCATCTATTTTTTTACTGCGGTTTTATTGCCTCCTGATCAAACTCAATATCAGTAGACACTCACCTGAGTTGTCTCGCTTTGTATTTGCATTGACAGACTGGGCGGTGCTTAACTTGCGAAAAATCATTCCGAGCATTCGCAATGTTGATTTATCGTCTTTATTGCCTGCAGTTATCTTTCAATTGATTCTGGCGCTGGTTCAATCAGCATTGATCATGGGGCAGATTGATCTCATGAGCAATTCACTCCATGCGCTCATTGCATCGGTGGATTTGATCATCGGCGGCCTGATTGGCATATTGATCATCAGTGTTGTGCTCAGCTGGGTACAACCTGCTACTACAGCCAATTATTTATTGAACCAGTTGTCTGCCCCGATACTGAACCCAATTCGGCGATTTCTACCGTCTATTGGTGGAGTCGACTTGTCTCCCTTGTTTGCACTGTTGTTTCTTCAAATCATGCAAATGTTGATTGCCAGTTTAAGGGTGTAAAAAAACCGAAACACCTTGCAGTGCTTCGGTTTGATGCGAGAAAGACAGCGTTTACAGTGCAGCGTTTTGCTGAGCCACCATCATGTACAACATGGAAATGGACAGCATGGTGTTGATACGGGATGTCAACATGGCTGTTTTGGCTGCTTTGGCCTTCTCAGGGGCTTCAACGGTCACAATACCAAGCGCTTTCTTTTGGTTGGGCCAAATGATGAACCAGACATTGAAAGCCATGACCAAAGCAATCCACATACCAAGACCAATGGCTACTACGCCTGTTTGTAATGTCAGGGCATTCAACAAATAGCCTTGCATCCATGCGACCAACAGGCCAGTGACGACCGTGGCCAGCGCGGCGTAACGGAACCAGAACAAGGCGGTTGGCGCAATGACTTTGCTGATGGCAGGCTTTTGCTCATCGGGAATGCTCGGCATGGATGGAATTTGCACAAAGTTGAAATACCAAAGCAGACCAATCCACATCACACCAGATGCCACGTGCAACCAACGCATGACGAATGAAGCCCAAGCATGTCCAAATTGAATGCTGTTTCCCGAAACATTGGTAACAACCAACAAAATCAAAACCAGCAAAACAATGCCTGCGAGAACTGTTTTGAGAAGAGATTGCAATATTTGAACCATGAGCTACCTTTAAAGTTTGTGAAAACAAAAATATCAAACCAGTGACATTTTGAAATGTCATTTTGCCATTGAACAAGAAGTCTGGTTTCAGTGGGGGTTGACCAATACCAATTTGCCCAGTACCGATCTGGCGTTCATCTTTTCATAAGCGGTCATCAGTTCAGACATAGGCATGATTTGGTCGATCTTGGGTTTGATCTGTTGTTTGTTGTACATCTCTGTCAATGTATTCATCATGGCGGTGTTTTTTTCTGGCTCACGTTTGGCAAAGTCTCCCCAAAAAACACCAATCAACGACGCACCTTTGAGCAGCACCAAATTGAGCGGTAAGGCAGGGATGGGGCCTGCCGCGAATCCGACAACCAAGTAGCGCCCACGCCATGCAATTGAACGAAAAGCTTGTTCTGTCAAGTCGCCACCCACTGGATCGTAGATAACGTCCGGTCCTTTTCCATTCGTGAGGCTTTTGAGTTGCTCTCGAAAATTAGCCTGGCTGTAATTGATGGTGTGGTCTGCACCTAGTTGCTTGCAGACTAGGCATTTTTCGTCGGTGGAAGCGGCTGCGATGACGTTCGCGCCAGTGTGTTTAGCGATCTGAATCGCAGAAGAACCGACCCCACCAGCAGCGCCCAGGATCAAAACAGTTTCACCTGGCTTCAGTTCTGCGCGGTCAATCAGCGCATGGTGTGAAGTGGCATAAATCATGATGAATGCTGCAGCATCGACCGCACTGAATGATTCCGAGAGTGGCAAGCAAAGCTGAGCTGGGGCTAATGTGTGAGTGGCAAATCCACCTGTTCCAGAAAGGCAAGCGACCCTTTGTCCGACTTTCAAGTGCGTGACACCATCTCCCACAGATTCAATGACACCCGCAAATTCAGACCCCGGTACAAATGGAAGAGCAGGCTTCATTTGGTATTTGTTTTGCACGATCAATAGGTCGGGGAAATTCAAACTGGCAGCCTCGATGCGAATCAAGACCTCCTGGGGTCCAGGGTTAGGCGTAGGTAATTCTTTCCAATTCAAAGCCTCAACGCCGATGGGGTTCTCACACAGCCATGCTTTCATGATGAATTCCTAACAAATAAACGGTTTGAATGATGCCAGAGAGGGGACTCTACAATGACGGTTTGGACGGGAATGGCATGAAAATTTTGATTTCCAATGATGATGGCTACCAAGCGGAGGGCATTATCGCCCTCTACCAAGCACTCAAAGAAATCGCTCAAGTAGAAGTTATCGCACCAGAGCATAACAACAGTGCCAAATCCAATGCGTTGACATTGCATTCGCCCATTTATGTTCGTCGTGCAGAAAATGGTTTCAGATACGTGACCGGCACCCCTGCAGATTGTGTTCATATTGCACTGACGGGCTTGCTTGATTACAAGCCTGATCTGATTGTTTCTGGTATCAACAACGGTGCCAACATGGGTGACGATACGATTTATTCTGGAACAGTCGGCGCGGCCATGGAAGGCTATCTCATGGGCATCCCGGCCATGGCTTTCAGTCAAGTTGAGCGTGGATGGACCCACTTAGATGCCGCAGCGCAAAAAGCAAAATCCCTGGTCATGAAGCTCATGAATGATCAAGCCATCAATCATGCCCCATGGCTTGTGAACATCAACATCCCCAATTTGCCTCTGGAGAAATTGGGGGAAACCAAATTGTGTCGATTAGGCAGAAGACACCCAGCAGAAAGAGTCATTGTTCAAGAGAGTCCTCGCGGCGAAACGATGTACTGGATTGGAAGTGCCGGATCGGCCAAAGATGATGCCATGGACACCGATTTCCATGTGACTTCTCAAGGCCATGTGTCCATCACGCCGTTGCAAGTCGATTTGACGGATCACGAAGCTTTGCCCTTTTGGCATCCCGCCGTGGGAAATTGGAATTTGCGGCAATGAAGCAAAAACCAAGCTTTCCAGCCAAACTGCCATCATCTCTACCAGTGGTTGACAAGCCCAGGTTATCTGTCAAAACTTGGTCCGCAGATATGCAAATACAGTCCAAGCGAAATTCTGCTGCAGAAATCGCTTCAGGCTTTGGTTTGGACTCCGCCAAAGTTCGAGAAACCATGGTTCGAAAGCTGATTGAGCAGGGTGTTGAAGACGAGATGGTCTTAAATGCGCTCAGCGAAATTGAACGACATCGATTCATCGACAGCGCGCTGGTCAATCAAGCCTACGAGGACACCAGTTTGCCCATTGGCTTCGGTCAAACCATATCCAAGCCCAATGTGATTGCCAGGATGATTGAGTTGCTTCGTCAGGGTAAAAATTTAAAAATCACTGGCAAATTAGGACGAGTGCTCGAAATTGGCACTGGTTGTGGCTATCAGGCTGCTTTGTTGAGTCGTGTGGCGCAAGAAGTTTATAGCGTAGAACGCATCCATGGTTTGTTTGAAAAAGCCAAAGAAAACATCAGGCCCTTGCGCATTCCAAACCTTCATTTGCTATTTGGCGATGGAATGGCAGGCTACGCAGATGGTGCGCCTTATTCAGCCATCATCGCCGCAGCAGGAGGTGAAGCCATTCCTCAGGCGTGGCTGGATCAACTTGATTTGGGTGGTCGTATCGTCGCACCTGTTGCCCATTCAAACGGCAAGCAACTATTGGTTGTTGTAGATAAATCGGCCTCGGGCTTTCAACAAACTGTATTGGAGCCAGTGCATTTTGTCCCGTTAAAATCAGGTGTCATTTAGCCTATTTGCATGAATCACCCCAAAGATCTAATCAATCAATTTGTACTGTTGTCACTGATGGTTTGGATCAGTGGTTGTGTCAGTTCAGGCAGAAGTATTCCAGCACCCGTTGAAGACAAAACCAGCCCCAAAATTGCTTCGACAACCAAACCTGCGCCTGCTGCGTCCCCCCAAAAAACAGCAAGTGCGCCAGCTGCATCTGCTGCACCGCCTTCGACTACTTTAGACAGCCAGCCAAAGTTAGGTTTTTACACAGTCAAGCAAGGCGATACGTTGATCAAAATTGGTCTTGATCATGGTCAAAATTGGCGTGACATCATGAAATGGAATGCCATTGAAAATCCCAATGTCATTGAAGTTGGGCAAGTTCTGCGCATCACTCCTCCAACGGAATCTACATCCGAAGAAGTGGTGACCAAGCCCGTGCCACCGCAAAGCAACATCACCTCCACACCAACCGAAGCCAAGTCAGATAACAAAAGTGTTCCACAACCACCCAACGGGCCTCAGCAAACACACTTAGACGTCACAGAGGACAACATCTCCTTTGCATGGCCAGTTCAAGGCCAAGTGATAGCAGGGTTTGATGACACAAAGAACAAAGGCATCGATATCTCTGGCAAATTGGGTGAGCCTGTATTGGCCGCTGCAGATGGCAAAGTGGTTTATGCAGGGTCTGGTCTCAGAGGATATGGAAATCTGGTCATCCTCAAACACAACAACACCTTTTTGACGGCCTATGCGCACAATCAAAGCTTGGCGGTCAAAGAGGATCAGCTTGTCAAGCGTGGACAAAAAATTGCTGAGATGGGTAACAGTGACGCTGAAGGCATCAAACTGCATTTTGAAATTCGAAAAATGGGTAAACCTGTTGATCCACTCAAATTACTTTCCCCGCGTTAACGCTTGATCATTTTTCTCAAATGACTCAGCCTAACCAAGTATTTGCTCAAGAGCCGTTGCTGATTGAATCATTGGATTTAGAGGCGCAGGGTATTGCGCATCGTTCTGATGGCAAAGTGGTATTTGTTGAAGGTGCTTTGCCTTTTGAGACGGTCTCTGCTCACATTCACAGAAAAAAAAATAACTGGGAACAAGGTGTTCTTCAGCGCATACATCAAGCTTCCTCTCAAAGGGTTGATCCAGGCTGCCCCCATTTTGGAATGCACGCAGAGGCTTGTGGTGGCTGCAAAATGCAACACCTGAACACCTCTTCGCAGGTTGCGGTCAAGCAACGAGTTTTGGAAGACAACTTGTGGCACATCGGCAAGGTCAAGCCGCAGCAAATGCTTCGTCCATTGCAAGGGCCAGATTGGGGTTATCGCAATCGTGCGCGCTTGTCCGTTCGGTTTGTCATCAAAAAATCAAAGGTATTGATTGGATTTCACGAGCGCAAAAGTCGTTATGTTGCAGACATTGAAACTTGCAAAGTATTGCCCCCACATGTGAGTTCAATGTTGTTGCCTTTGCGTTCATTGATCGAAAGCTTGGATGCCCGCGATCAATGTCCACAGATTGAGTTGGCTTGCGGTGACCGTGTCACAGTCATGATCTTGCGGCATTTGGTCGCATTGAGCGCCAAAGATAAATCATTGCTATCCAAGTTCGGCCAAGATTACAACATTCAATGGTGGTCACAAGCCAAAGGGCCAGAGTCGGTCATTCCCTTATTCGTCGATCCAGACAAATCGAGCAATGCCTTGACATACGGGTTGCCAGAATTTGGATTGGAGATGAAATTCAGACCTACAGACTTTACCCAAGTCAATGCCCAGATCAATCAAATCATGGTTTCGAGAGCCATCAACATGCTCGAAATCAAACCCACTGATTTCGTTATTGATTGGTTTTGTGGGCTGGGCAATTTCACCTTGCCAATCGCAACCAAATCTGACCGAGTTATTGGTGTGGAAGGTAGTCGCTCATTGTTGGATTGGGCAGAAAAAAATCGTCAACACAATGCGTTGGTGTTGGATACCAGCCTCAAATCAATTTCATTTGTTGATCGCAATTTGTTCGAGATGACACCTGAAGATTTGATGAGTTTTGGCGCTGCTGACAAATGGTTGATTGACCCACCAAGAGAAGGCGCATTTGCTTTGGTGAAATCACTGGCCAGTCTTGTTCCCGAATCGTTCAAAGGTGCATTCAAGTTGCCTCAAAGAATTGTTTATATCAGCTGCAATCCAGCAACACTTGCTCGTGACGCCGAGGTATTGGTCCATCAAGCTGGATATAAGTTGCTACTTGCTGGCATGTTGAACATGTTTCCACACACTGCGCATGTCGAGAGCATGGCAGTTTTTGAATTGCCATGAAAAAAGGCTCCAGACGGAGCCTTTTACAGAATGGTTGTGGCTTATTCTCGCTCGCCACCCCAAATACCCAGAAGAGCCAACAGGCTTTGGAAGACATTGATCAAATCCATGTAGAGGGCCAGAGTTGCAGAAATGTAATTGGTTTCTCCTCCGTCAATGATTTGCTTGATGTCGTAGAGCATGTAAGCACTGAAGATGCCGATGGCAAGGACGGAGATCAACATCATGCCCACAGATGAACCAACAAATATGTTAATGATGCTGCCAACCATCAACACAATGGCGCCAACAAAAAGCCATTGACCCATTTTTGAGAGGTCACGCTTGATGAATGTGGCCAAACTGGCCATCAAAAAGAAGACACCAGCTGTGCCGCCAAAGGCTGTCATGACCAATTCACTGCCGTTCTTGAAACCCAGCACCATGGCAATCAATCTGGAAAGCATCAACCCCATGAAAAGCGTGAATCCCATGAGTACGGCTATTCCAAGAGAAGACTCTTTGGTTTTTTCAATGGCATAAATGAATCCAAAAGCACCGGCTATGAAAACAATCAACCCAAATCCACCAGAAAGTGCTTGGCTAAGCCCAGTCGAAACACCAAGCCAGGCGCCCAGCACAGTGGGAATCATGGTCAAGGCCAGCAGCCAATAGGTGTTACGCAGCACACGATTTCGTGATTCAGCGTGCGATGGGATGTCGCGGTAGTCAATTGTTTGCGTGTTGTCGTTCATGCTTCAACTCCTTTGAGTTCAATGTGGATGTGATTCTATCGATATCAAGATATTCTTGTGATGATCCAAATGACAACTGCTTTTGTATGTGGAGCATTGTGTGGGCATAGTATCCTCAAGACTTGTTATATTTATCCGAAAACACCAAATGAAAACTAAATCATTCTTAGAGTCTGTTGATATCAAAAAAATGTCAGCTGCAGCAGAGGCTGAAGCCATAAAACACAATTGGCCGGTCACCATTGCCATTGTGGACGATGGCGGTCATTTGCTCAGCCTCACCCGAATGGATGGTGCCGCGCCGATTTCTGCGCACATCGCACCAGCAAAAGCACACACCGCAGCATTGGGTAGACGCGAAAGCAAAATTTATGAGGATGTCATCAACTCCGGACGCTATTCCTTTTTGAGTGCACCAGAGATCAAGGGTCTGTTGGAGGGTGGTGTTCCCATCATCAAAGATGGTTTGGTGATCGGCGCTGTGGGCGTGAGCGGCGTCAAGTCCAATGAAGATGCACAAGTGGCCAAAGCTGCAATTGCCTCACTTGGACTGTCCTGAGTAGTCGGTTTGTAGCTTAATAGGTCAGTCTTTCTGGCCGTATTTCTTGCAGGATGGTCGTGGCTATCTCTTCGATGCTCTTCGTCGTGGTGGATAGCCACCGGATCCCATAACGTCTCATCATGACTTCACCTTCGTGAACTTCTTTTTGGCAATTTTCTAGACTGGCGTATTTGGAGTTGGGGCGTCGTTCATGCCTGATTTCACTGAGTCTTTCTGGGTGAATGGTCAAACCAAAAACTTTGTCTAAGTAAGGTGTCAAGGCAGCAGGCAGTTGCTGCCGCTCAAAGTCTTCTGGAATGAGTGGATAGTTTGAAGCCTTTAAGCCATGCTGCATCGCCAAGTAAAGACTGGTTGGCGTTTTGCCACTGCGGCTGACGCCCACCAAAATCACATCCGACTTGTCCAAGTCTGTGTTCTTTTGACCATCATCATGAGCCAAACTGAAGTTGATGGCTTCAATGCGGTCATGGTATGCCTTGCTTTTGCTGATGTCCGAAAAGCGGCCAATTCGATGATTTGATTTGATGCCAAGTTCAATTTCCAGCGGTTTCACAAAGGTGCTGAACATGTCCAAGATCACGGCCTGGGCGCGATCAGAGATCACCTGCAAAACTTCATCTTTCGCCAAGGTGGTGAACACGACTGGTTTGAGCCCTTCATGGGCATAGACCTCGTTGATTTGTACAACAGCTGATTCTGCTTTTTCCACTGAGTCAATGAATGGCAATCGGACGTGTCTCGGCGAAATTTCGAATTGGGCCAAGATGGCGTTGCCAAATGTTTCTGCAGTGATGCCAGTGCCATCAGAGACAAAGAAAACAGTACGGTTTGGCATGGGATGTCCTAGCTTGGGCTTGGTTGAAGAGGCCTAAAATAAAGGTTGGACTTTATTACAGCACGTGCAAACTTGAATCCAATCAATAAATCAACAACAGATTGGTCTTTTGCCTGCAGTCTGAGCTGATGTTTCTCACAATTCAGCAACAACGAATTTTTTAACTTTTGGAGTGACCCATGTCTCAACAATTCAGCGATACCGCTTTGGTAGTGCCGTTTGAACAATTACGCATGTCCGATGTGGAATCGGTGGGTGGAAAAAACGCCAGTTTGGGCGAGATGATTTCACAGTTGCCACAGGGCGTCAGCGTTCCAACAGGATTTGCAACCACTGCGCATGCCTACAGAGAGTTCTTGGCCCATGAGCATTTGGATGAACGCATCAATCAAGCTTTATCTGCATTGGACACAGAAAATCTGAGCGACCTGACCCAAACGGGCGAATTGATCAGACAATGGGTCGTTCAACAACCTTTTCCTGACGCATTGAAAGTAGAAATTGAAAAAGCCTACTTGGCATTGAATGCAGGTGCTGTCAACGCTTCTTATGCAGTTCGCTCTTCTGCTACCGCTGAGGATCTGCCGGATGCATCTTTTGCTGGGCAGCAAGAAAGTTTTTTAAATGTCCAAGGCTTGGATGACATCTTTCACAAAATCAAAGAGGTATTTGCCTCTTTGTACAACGACAGGGCCATCAGTTATCGCGTTCACAAGGGATTTAAACATTCAGATGTCGCGCTGTCGGCCGGGGTACAAAGAATGGTTCGTTCAGATCTTGGTTCAGCAGGTGTGATGTTCACGCTTGACACTGAATCAGGTTTTGAAGATGTGGTGTTCATCACTTCAAGCTATGGTCTTGGTGAAACTGTGGTGCAGGGTGCTGTCAATCCGGATGAGTTTTACGTTCATAAGCCCATGCTGATGAGCGGCAAGCAGGCGATTGTGAGGCGATCCTTGGGGTCCAAGTTGATCCAAATGAATTTCGCTTCTGATGCTGAGCGTTTGAAATCTGGAAAATTGGTCAGTACCAGCGACGTGCCAGCTGAAATGAGGAATCGCTTTTCGCTTTCGGATGAAGAAGTGTCACAACTGGCACTCTATGCCTTAGCCATTGAAAAACATTACGGCAGACCCATGGATATTGAATGGGGTAAAGATGGTCTTGATGGCAAGCTCTACATCTTGCAAGCGCGCCCAGAGACAGTGAAGAGCCAATTGAAAGGCCAAGCTGAGCAACGTTACAAGCTCAAAAGTGCTGGGACGGTGTTGGTCGAAGGGCGCGCCATCGGTCAAAAGATAGGGACAGGACCCGTGCGTTTGGTGAGCAGCCTGGCTGAGATGCATCTGGTTCAATCCGGAGATGTGCTGGTCACCGACATGACCGATCCCAATTGGGAACCTGTGATGAAGCGCGCGAGTGCCATCGTGACCAACAGGGGGGGGCGAACCTGTCATGCTGCCATCATCGCGCGTGAGTTAGGCATACCTGCTGTGGTTGGGTGTGGAGATGCCACTGATCGATTGCTGTCCGATACTTTGGTCACCGTCAGTTGCGCCGAGGGCGACACTGGATATATCTACGATGGTCTTTTGGAAACCGAGGTGTCGGAGGTTCAGCGCGGAGACATGCCAGTCATTCAAACCAAAATCATGATGAACATTGGTAATCCAAGTTTGGCATTCGATTTTGCGCAATTGCCCAACGCAGGCGTTGGACTTGCACGGCTGGAATTCATCATCAACAACAACATTGGTGTCCACCCGAAAGCCATTCTGGACTATCCCCACATTGACTCTGAACTGAAGAAAGCCGTCGAGTCTGTAGCAAGGGGGCACGCCTCACCCAAAGCTTTTTTCATCGACAAAGTCACAGAAGGTGTGGCAACCATAGCAGCGGCGTTTTGGCCTAAACCAGTGATCGTCCGGCTTTCTGATTTCAAGTCGAACGAATACAGAAAGCTGATTGGCGGCAACAGGTACGAACCTGAGGAAGAAAATCCCATGCTTGGTTTCAGGGGGGCTGTTCGCTACCTCAGCACAGATTTTTCTGAATCATTTGCGATGGAATGTGAGGCATTGAGGCGAGTTCGTGGCGAAATGGGATTGACCAACGTGCAAATCATGGTGCCATTTGTCAGAACGCTGGGACAGGCCAAAAGTGTTGTTCAATTGTTATCAGATCACGGTTTGCGTCGTGGTGAAAACGGTCTAAAGTTGATCATGATGTGCGAGGTCCCTAGCAACGCCATCTTGGCTGAAGATTTCCTCGAATTCTTTGACGGCTTCTCCATCGGATCAAATGACTTGACCCAATTGACGTTGGGACTTGACAGGGATTCAGGAATGCCCTTGCTGGCTGCGGACTTTGATGAAAGAGATCCTGCAGTCAAGTTCATGCTGAGCCGAGCGATTGCTGCGTGTCAAAAGCATGGAAAGTATGTCGGTATCTGCGGCCAAGGACCATCCGATCATCTGGATTTTGCGAAATGGTTGGTTGAAAATGGGATTGAATCCATTTCGCTTAATCCTGATAGCGTCGTTGCCACATGGAAGGCATTGGCTGAATAAGCATCGGGCTTGTTTGAAATGGCTATAATTGCTGGTTTTTACCTTGCCGCACTACGGAAGACGCTGTAGGCGGCTCAATCCACAAGGAGATTCAATGCGTCATTATGAAATCGTACTTTTGATCCATCCCGATCAAAGCGAGCAGGTTCCCGCCATGCTTGAGCGTTACAAAGGTCTCATTACCAATGGCGGTGGCAAGGTCCATCGCCTGGAAGATTGGGGCCGCCGTCAACTGACATACATGATCAACAAATTGGCCAAAGCCCATTACTTGTGTCTCAACATCGAGGCCAACCAAGAAGTGATGGCCGAGTTGGAGCATGCTTTTAAATTCAACGATGCAGTCTTGCGCCATTTGACAGTTTTGAAGAAAAAAGCCGAGACTACACCTTCATTGATGATGAAAACAGTGGAACGCGAAGAAGCACGGAAGACTCAGCACACTGAATTTCAGGCTTAATTTTTCGATGCGTGAATAACCTTGTCCTGACTGCGCAAATTGTTGAAGTTTCAACTTTGCGTTACTCACCAGCAGGCCTTCCTGTTGTTGATGTCAAGTTGGTTCATGATTCGATTGAAGTTGATTCAGGCACGCCAAGAAAAATCAATGTGTCCATCAAATCCGTGGCCATTGGCCACTTGGCTGAAAGATTGATTCAACTGCCCATTCACTCCACTTGGACATTCACTGGTTTTTTAGCATCAAGTAAAAATTCCAAATCCATTTTTTTTCATATTCAAAGCTTTCAAACTGATTCATAGGAGCCTCTTTCATGGCGACATTCAAAAAATTCAACAAGGACAAGCGTCCAAAAAGAAACACCCAATCACTGCTTTTCAAGCGTAAGCGCTTTTGTCGCTTCACTGTGACTGGCGTTGAGGAAATTGACTACAAAGACATCGACACATTGCGCGACTTCATTGCGGAAAATGGAAAAATCATTCCAGCTCGTTTGACCGGTACTCGTGCCATTTACCAGCGCCAATTGAACACGGCCATCAAACGTGCACGTTTTTTGGCCATGTTGCCTTACACCGACCAGCACAAAATCTAAGGAGCAAAACATGCAAATCATTCTGCTCGAAAAAGTAGTCAATCTGGGTAATCTGGGTGAGGTCGTCAAAGTCAAGGACGGTTACGCTCGTAACTTCTTGATTCCATCTGGGCAAGCCCGTCGCGCGACAGATGTGGCCATCAAAGAGTTTGAAGCCCGCCGCGCTGAATTGGAAAAAGCAGCCCATGAAAAATTGGTTTCTGCCCAAGCTCAGGGCGAAAAGCTCAAAGGCACGACTGTCAAAATCACCCAAAAAGCGGGTGTTGATGGCCGTTTGTTTGGTTCGGTGACAAATTTTGATATCGCAGAAGAACTGGTCAAAGCTGGTTATGCGGTGTCAAAAGCGCAAATCCGCATGCCAAAGGGACCCATCAAAGTGGTCGGTGATTCAGAGGTCAGCGTCGCACTGCACACCGATGTATTGGTAGACATTACTGTCTCTGTCTACGGTGAATCAGCTTGAACCAGTAATTTACTTCCCTCTAAAAACCGCTCTCATGAGCGGTTTTTAGTTTGTAGATTGAAAAAAGAAAAATTTCCACTTCATATTGATAGCTTATCAACAGTCTTATCCCATGACAAAAAATCAAAATTTGCTTAGCATCTACTCAACAAGGAAAGTGGATGTCTGAATTCAATACCAATTTTGATTCTGTGTTGTCGGAGAGTGATCGGCAGGTGGCCCAATTGCGCATTCCTCCGCATTCGCTAGAGGCAGAGTCAAGCGTATTGGGTGGTCTTTTATTGGACAACAGTTCGTGGGATCGGATCGGTGACTTGTTGAGTGAAAGTGATTTCTATCGTTATGAACATCGATTGGTTTTTGCATCAATCCATTTGTTGATCAACAGCAATCGCGCAGCAGATGTGATCACGGTCTTTGAGCAAATGCAAACGCAAGGCAAAGCTGAAGAAGTTGGCGGGTTGGCATACCTCAATTCGCTGGCCCAATATGTTCCAAGCTCCGCCAACATTCGTCGTTATGCTGAAATCGTCAGAGAGCGATCTATTCTTCGCAAGTTGGTCAGCGTCAGTGATGAAATTGCCACCACTGCCCTCAATACCAAGGGTCGACCAGTACCCAATATTTTGGATGAGGCCGAACAAAAAATATTCAATATTGGCGAAGAAGGCTCTCGAATGCGGCAGGGCTTTCAGTCGATGGGCAACTTGGTGATTGAGTTGTTGGATCGCGTCGAAGAGATGTCAAAAAATCCAAATGACATCACAGGCGTACCTACTGGTTTTGTTGATTTAGACAGAATGACATCAGGCATGCAAGCGGGGGATTTGATTGTCTTGGCTGCCAGGCCATCAATGGGCAAAACTGCATTGGCCATCAACATTGCAGAAAACGTTGCACTCAAAGAAGGATTGCCAGTGGCCGTATTCTCAATGGAGATGGGCGCGTCACAACTGGCTATTCGCATTGTTGGATCGATTGGCAGAATCGATCAGGGTCGTTTGCGCACCGGCAAACTTCATGATGATGAGTGGCCCAGACTGGCAGAAGCCGTTGAACGCTTGCGAACAGTATCTTTGTCGATTGATGAAACGCCAGGACTCACGCCCAGTGAATTGAGAGCCAGTGCCAGAAGGTTGTCTCGCACTTGTGGGAAATTGGGTCTCGTCGTTGTAGATTATTTGCAATTGATGAGTGGCAGCAGCGGTGGTGACGGTGATAACCGTGCCACGGAATTGGGTGAAATATCGCGCGGTTTGAAGATGCTTGCCAAAGAACTTCAATGTCCTGTCATTGCTCTTTCGCAACTGAACCGGGGTGTTGAACAGAGGACAGACAAGCGCCCCATGATGAGTGATTTGCGGGAGTCAGGCGCCATCGAGCAAGATGCGGATGTCATCATGTTCATATACCGCGACGACTACTACAACAAAGACTCTAAAGACCCGGGTGTTGCGGAAATCATCATCGGTAAACAGCGTAATGGGCCAACTGGAACTGTCAAATTGACTTTCTTGAAGCCCATTACCAAATTTGAATCGTATGCCGGTGGCAGCTCTGATTATTGAGATATTTAGAGAGCATCACTGGCGAAGTCGGCCAGTCTGGACCTTTCGCCTCTTGCCAAAGTGATGTGCCCACCGTGTGGCCAGCCCTTGAATCGATCCACGGCAAAGGTCAAGCCAGAGGAGCCTTCAGTTAAGTAAGGCGTGTCGATTTGGGCAATATTGCCCATGCAAACTATTTTGGTTCCTGGTCCAGCTCGGGTGATCAATGTTTTCATCTGCTTAGGCGTCAAGTTCTGCGCTTCATCGATGATGACAAATTTGTTCAGAAAAGTTCGCCCACGCATGAAGTTCAAGCTTTTGATCTTGATTTTGCTGCGAATCAATTCATTGGTCGCAGCTCTACCCCATTCACCAGCGTGAGTGTCTGTCTTGCCGAGTACTTCTAAATTGTCATCAAGGGCACCCATCCAAGGCCCCATTTTTTCTTCTTCAGTACCAGGTAAGAAACCAATATCTTCACCAACGCTGACCGTGGCACGCGTCATGATGATTTCGGTGTATCGGCGATCATCGAGAACTTGGATCAAGCCAGAGGCCAAGGCCAGAAGTGTCTTGCCTGTGCCGGCCGTTCCAGTCAGTGTCACAAAGTCTATTTCTGGGTCCATCAAGATGTTGAGCGCAAAATTTTGTTCTCTGTTTCTGGATGTCACGCCCCATGCAGCATTTTTCAAGTGACTGAAGTCTTTCAGCGTTTTGAAAACAGCGCTATTGCCTCTTATTTCGGTAACTCGTGCGTAAAGACTTGGTTCTCCGGGGGCTTCGAAATAAACAAACTGGTTGATGTGCATGTTGGAAACAACTTGCCCGGAGACACGGTAGAAAGTTTGCCCCCCGCCTTGCCAGCTTTCAACCGTTTTGGCTTGTTTGGACCAAAAATCGGTTGACAGGGCGAGTGCGCCCGAATAAAGCAAATCGCCGTCTTCAAGTGTTTTGTCATTCTGATAGTCTTCAGCCAACAATCCAAGTGCACGAGCCTTGACGCGCATATTGATGTCTTTGGATACCAAGACAACATGTCGGGGAGAATGCAATTCACCCAAGGCCTGAACAACGCCCAAAATTTGGTTGTCAGCTTTGCCCTGTGGCAGGGTATTGGGCAAGGTGAAAGCCAAAGGCATGGTTTGGAAAAACAACTTGCCACTGACTTCAATATGCCCTGTTGCATTGAGCATCAGGCCATTGGAAATATCTTGCTGATGCAGGCTGACCAGGGCATCCAGTGTGCGGCTTGTTTGACGAGCGTTACGAGCAACCTCTGTCATGCCTTTTTTATGACTGTCCAGTTCTTCCAGCACAATCATTGGTAAGAAGATGTCATGTTCCTCAAAACGGAACAAACACATAGGGTCGTGCATCAGCACATTGGTATCCAAAACAAAAAGTTTTGGAGGATGCTTGGATTTTGGTTTGCCCTTTTCAGAGGGCTTTTGAGTAGCGAGATGTTTTGAGCGCTGTGGCTCAGAGGAGGCGAGAAGCCTCTTATCGTTCACCACAGAATGTTCCGCAGCTTTTTCTGCTGCTCTTCGGGAGAATCCGGTCTTGGACTTGGAATGCACCGCAGAGTCGACTTTGTCACTGAGATCGGCTGTTTTTTGTTTTGCAGCCGATTTTGATGCGCGGACCACAGATGCACGATGGGTTGGTGGCGGGGGAAGAGGCATGCGTGTGTTACGCAGAGGCTGCTGTGGATGCTTTTTTCAACGCCTTGACTGCTTTGAGGACTTCATCCACGTGACCTGGGACTTTCAATCCGCGCCATTCATGTTTCAAAATCCCATCGGCACCTACAAGAAATGTGCTTCTCTCGATGCCTTTGACTTTTTTCCCGTACATGATTTTGTTCTTGACCACACCAAACATGTGACACATTTTTTCTTCTGTGTCAGCAATTAGTTCAAATGGAAGCTCTAATTTTTCTTTGAAACTATCGTGTGAGCGCATATTGTCTCTGGAGACCCCAAATATGACTGCACCTGCCTTGGTAAAGTCTTTGAACTTATCGCGGAATTGCATCGCTTCGGTTGTACAACCAGGCGTGTTGTCCTTGGGATAAAAATAAAGAATTACTATTTGTCCTGCATGAGATTGATGCGTCACCTTGATACCGCCGGTGGCATTTGCTTCAAATTCAGGGAGGTGTTTGTTGACAACAATTGCCATGGTTCAGAGTCCGTTTAGCCAGTAATGCCAAGAGACGAACCCAAGGCGATGGTGCATTTTATCTTGAAAACAGGTGACAAATTTGTGGCGGCTGACAAACTGGTCATTCAACAGTTTGTTCAATAAGCAATAGAGCACCGACATTTCGGCCTTCATTTGACAAAACATTGAACGTTCGACAGGCCGCAGCTGTGTCCATGGATTCAAATCCAACGCCTTTGGTCATCAAAGGTACCAATAACTCGGTTGGGATTCGTTTCTGGTGCAGGCCTGTTCCGATGAGCGCAATATCTATGGAAAGGGCGCCCATTGCCTCAAAATGTTGAGAAGTTAATTGGTCTATTTGCGAAATTGACAATGACTGGCAAAAACCTGAGGAGGTCAAAAGGAGGGATTCAATGTGTCTCAGGCCATTGATTTCAATCCAACCTTTGCCATGGGATGAGATGCTGAGGTTGGAATTTGCATCTGGAACAAGTTTCATCAGCAGGATGTGTTGTTTTGGGTTATTTACACCAAGAAGTATGGTCAAATTATAGGTTTGATCTCGTCTTTTCTCTTGGAGCGGCTTTGAAAACCATACAGAAATCAAACAAGTTGGCCAATGTCTGTTACGACATTCGCGGGCCCGTTCTCGACAAGGCGCGTCAGATGGAAGAGGAAGGTCAAAAAATCATCAAACTCAATATCGGTAATTTGGCCGTGTTTGGATTTGATGCGCCAGAAGAAATACAACAAGACATCATTCGCAACCTGCCAGGCGCAGCTGCTTACTCCGACAGCAAAGGGATTTTTGCCGCTCGCAAAGCAGTGATGCACTATACCCAGCAACAAGGTATTGACGGCGTGACCTTGGATGACATTTATCTGGGAAATGGTGCCAGTGAGTTGATTGTCATGGCAACCAATGCATTGCTCAATACAGGTGATGAATTGCTTTTGCCAGCCCCCGATTACCCGCTTTGGACAGCTGCGGTGAGTTTGTCGGGCGGAACGCCTGTGCATTACTTGTGTGATGAATCCAATGGATGGATGCCCAACCTCGAGGACATCAAATCCAAGATCACACCCAACACCAAAGGGATTGTGGTGATCAATCCCAACAATCCAACAGGTGCTTTGTATTCAGATGCCTTGCTCAAGGGAATTGTTCAACTTGCCAGAGAACACGAACTCATCATCTTTGCTGATGAGGTGTATGACAAGGTTTTGTATGACGGTGTTCGTCACACGGCCATTGGCAGTTTGTCAAAAGATGTGCTCACTCTCACGTTCAACTCACTTTCAAAAAGTTACCGATCATGCGGTTACCGGGCTGGATGGTTGGTTGTCTCTGGCGACAAGAAACCAGCGAAAGACTACATCGAAGGCCTCAACATGCTTTCATCGATGCGTTTGTGTGCCAATGTCCCAGGTCAAAGCGCTATTCAAACTGCTCTTGGTGGTTATCAAACCATCAATGATTTGATCAAGCCTGGTGGCCGTTTGTGTCGTCAACGAGATTTGGCCTATGAGTTGATCACCGCCATACCCGGGGTGACATGTGTCAAGCCACAAGCGGCGCTGTATATGTTCCCCAAACTTGATCCGAAGATGTATCCGATCAAGAACGATCAGCAATTCATCAATGAATTGCTGCAAGACACCAAGGTCTTGCTTGTGCAAGGCACTGGATTCAATTGGCCCACACCGGATCATTTCAGAATCGTCTTTTTGCCGCATGAAGACGATTTGCGAATTGCAATTGGCCGCATCGCTAAATTTCTGGAAAATTATCGAAAGAACCCAACCGCATGAAACCCATTCAAATTGGACTCTTGGGACTGGGAACTGTTGGACTGGCCACTTACCAAGTTCTCAAACGCAACCAAGACGAAATCATTCGCAGGACTGGCAGAGGTTTGGTCATCAGCATGGTCGCTGATTTGGACACTGCCAGAGCTACCCAATTGGTTGATGCCGATTGCAAAGTGGTCTCTGATGGCCAAGAAATCATCGAAAACCCAGACATTGATCTGGTGATCGAGTTGATTGGCGGTTACGGTGTTGCCTTTGATCTGGTGATGGCCGCTGTACAAGCTGGTAAACATGTCGTTACAGCCAACAAAGCCATGCTGGCCGCAAAGGGTCCTGCTATTTTTGAAGCAGCTCAAAAAAGCGGGGTCATGATTGGCTATGAAGCCGCCGTGGCTGGGGGTATTCCCATCATCAAATCGCTGCGTGAAGGTTTGTCCGCCAATCAGATCCAGTGGGTTGTTGGCATCATCAACGGCACAACCAATTTCATCCTTACCGAGATGCGAGAAAAGGGCCTGAGCTTTGGTGCTGCACTACAAGAGGCACAAGCATTGGGCTACGCAGAGGCAGACCCCACCTTTGATATTCAAGGAATTGATGCCGCCCACAAAATCAGCATCATGTCATCCATTTCATTTGGCGTTGACTTGTCTTTTGACAAAGCCTACGTGGAAGGCATCACCGAATTGCAGTCTCAAGACATTGATTTCGCAAACCAGTTGGGCTATCGAATCAAGCTTTTGGGTATCTCCAAGAAAACACCTGATGGCATTGAACTGCGAGTCCATCCCAGTCTTGTTTCTTCAAAATCGTTGATCGCGAACGTGGAAGGTGCCATGAACGCCGTCATGGTCAATGCCGATGCTGTTGGCACAACCCTCTACTACGGCAAGGGCGCTGGTGGCGAACCCACTGCAAGTGCCGTGATTGCAGATTTGATGGACATCGCGCGCTTGTTTTCTGCCAGCCCTGATCAACGAATTCCTCATTTGGCCTTTCAAACAAATGCGATGAAGAATGCGCAGATTTTGAGCATCGAAGATGTAGTCACTTGTCATTACTTGCGCTTGAGTGTGGCCGATCAGGCTGGCGTCCTGGCCAGTGTGACCAGCATATTGGCTGATTTTGGAATCAGCATAGATGCGATGCTGCAGCAACCTGCTGTCATTGGCCAAGATCACACCGAATTGGTGATCTTGACCCATGCAGCCAAAGAGTCGGTGATGAATCAAGCTTTGCAGAAAATTCAAAAACTCCCAACTGTTTTGGTTCCAGTTGTTCGCATTCGCAAGGAAGACCTCGTTTAATGGACTACATATCGACCAGGGGGTATTCAAACAAGCAAAAATTTTGTGACATCTTGCTTGAAGGCTTGGCGCCTGACGGTGGTTTGTACCTCCCTGAATACTATCCCCAACTGTCTCTTGATCGAATTCAACAACTGCGTGAGTTGTTTCATCAACAGGGGTATGCAGCGCTGGCATTTGAGATTTTGTCTCTTTACATTGACGATATTCCTGCCGCTGATCTGAAAGACATCTGTTTTAAAACATACACCAAGGCATGCTTCGGTCATGAATTGATCACACCTGTCCGATCTCAAGGTCATGGTCTGCATGTATTGGAATTGTCCAACGGTCCTACACTGGCTTTCAAAGACATGGCCATGCAATTGCTTGGTCATTTGTTCGAATACGAGTTGGGACGTCGGTCAGCACAGTTGAATATTCTTGGCGCCACATCGGGAGACACAGGTAGCGCAGCCGAATACGCGATGCGCGGAAAAGCTGGGGTCCGTGTTTTCATGACCAGTCCGTTTGGGCGCATGAGTCGGTTTCAGCAAGCTCAAATGTTCAGCTTGCAGGATGAAAACATATTCAACATCGCTATCAAGGGTGTTTTTGACGACTGCCAAGACATCGTGAAGGCGGTTTCAAACGATTTGGATTTCAAACACAAGTACAAGATTGGGACAGTCAACTCCATCAATTGGGCGAGGCTGTTGGCCCAAGTGGTCTATTATTTCGCTGGCTATTTTCAAGTCACTTCAAACAATGAAGCCAAAGTAGATTTCACTGTTCCCAGTGGTAATTTTGGCAATGTTTGCGCTGGTCATGTGGCGCGAATGATGGGATTGCCTATCCGTCATTTGATTGTGGCGACAAATGAAAACGATGTTTTGGATGAGTTTTTCAAAACCGGCGTTTACAAAGTACGGGAAAGTCAGAACACATTTGAGACCTCGAGTCCATCGATGGATATTTCAAAAGCCAGTAATTTCGAGCGGTTTGTATTCGATCTGCTTGGACGCGATGCATCCCGAACAGCCCAGTTGTTTTCGGCCGAGTTGCAAGCACATGGCCAATTCATTTTGACAAGCGATCCCGCATTTGCGCATGTTCAAGAACAATTTGGTTTTGCCAGTGGTCAAAGTACCCATCAAAATCGATTGGAAACAATTCGATCGGCATTCAATGAATCAGCGCGGTTGGTGGATCCACACACGGCAGATGGTTTGTTTGTGGCTGCCCAATACACCAGCGAACAAGTACCAATGATCGTTCTTGAAACAGCGTTGCCCATCAAATTTGCGCAAACAATCGAGGAAGCCGTTGGCCACTCACCAGAAGTGCCAGTGCAATTTCATAGCTTGGAACACATGCCTCAACGCGTTGAAGTCATGGCCAATGATGTTCAGGCCATCAAAGACTTCATATCAACACATTGCCCCGATTGAGACTGATGATGAACGCCTCCTTGCTTTCGTTGGATGACGCGCTAACTCAACTTTTGAGCAATGCCGCCAAGCCTGTGACTCATGAATGGGTTTCAACTTTTGAGGCAGATGGTCGGGTTTTATTTGAAGACTTGCATGCAGAATTGAATGTGCCCGCTTTTGACAATTCAGCCATGGATGGCTATGCCATCTCTGTCAGTGATTGGAGCGCTCAGAAGGGCGTCTTTCAGCCAGGACAAAGGATTCCAGCTGGCAGTCGTCCTGGCGCATTGACGCGGGGACAAGCTGACCGGATTTTCACTGGGGCACCTGTGCCTTTTGGCGCTGATGCGGTGGTCATGCAAGAAGATTGTGAGCTCCTTTCGGATGGCACCATCAAAATCTCCAAGCAACCACTGGTGAATCAGTCCATCCGAAAAATTGGAGAGGACATCACGAAAGGTGCGTGCATCTTGCGTGCGGGGCACAGACTACACCCAGGCAGTTTGGGTTTGGTCGCGAGCATTGGTGTTGCTGAACTGAAAGTGACCCCACGCCCCAGGGTGGCGTTGTTTTCAACAGGTGATGAATTGATCATGCCTGGTGATGTTCCGCCCGCAGAGTTGGCTCCAGGTGCCATTTACAACTCCAACAGATTCTTTTTGCGTCACTTGCTCGAACGCTTGGGTTGCGTTGTGACCGATTTCGGTATCCTGCCTGACAACTTGGCCCAAACGAAACAAAAATTATCGGAAAGCATTCAGGGACATGATTTGATCCTCAGCAGTGGAGGTGTTTCTGTTGGTGAAGAAGACCATGTGAAACCAGCTGTTCAGGCTTTAGGGCAATTACACCTTTGGGCTTTGGCCATCAAGCCTGGAAAACCTTTCGCCTATGGTCAATTGAATTCCTCCGCGAATCATCCCGTGCACTTTGTGGGATTACCAGGCAATCCGGTATCGAGTTTTGTGACCTTCTTGTTACTCGTTCGTCCATTTGTCCTGGCCATGCAAGGTGTTCAGGAATCCAAATTGAAACCATATCAAATCAAGGCTGATTTCAACTGGCCCAAAGCGGACAAGCGTCGGGAATTCTTGCGTGTCAGACGAAACGAATCAGGGGGCTTGGATCTTTTCCCTAACCAAAGCTCTGGCGTTTTGACATCAGCAGTCTGGGGTGATGGGCTGGTTGACAATCCACCTGGTCAAACCATTGTTGCAGGTGATATGGTTCATTTCATTCCTTTTACAGATTGGTTGTCATGAAAATCACAATTCGATATTTCGCATCCATTCGCGAACTTGTTGGTTTGAGTCAAGAATCATTCAGCACGACTTCTCAAACACTCCAAGAACTCAGACAAGAACTCATCGGCAGAGGTGATCCCTTTGCACAGGCACTCGGTGCTGACATGGTGATTCGAATGGCGCTGAACCAAAAAGTCAGTGATGGAGATGCGATCATTTCAGAGGGGTCAGAAGTCGCATTCTTTCCTCCTGTGACAGGCGGATGAGCATGAGTTTCTCAGTCGACATTCAAACTGCTGACTTTGATTTGAGCCATGAAATTCAAAAGCTCAGACAAAATCAGGCAGGCGTAGGTGCCATCTGTTCATTTGTGGGCACTGTCAGAGATCGAAATGACGGTGAGTCGGTTGCCAGTCTTGAGTTGGAGCATTACCCCGGAATGACCGAGCAATCGATTGTTTCCATGATGGATGCGGCGAAAGCGCGCTTTGACATTTTGGGTGCCAGGGTCATTCATCGTGTTGGACTTCTTCAACCGCTTGATCAAATCGTCTTGGTGGCGGTCACTTCTGCACACCGGGGCCAAAGTTTCCAAGCGTGCGAATTCCTCATGGATTACCTCAAAACACAGGCACCGTTTTGGAAGAAAGAGTCCACACCACAAGGCTATCGCTGGGTAGACGCCAGGGTCACAGATGACCAAGCTTTGCAAAGGTGGGGTATTGATTCCCATAACTCCAAAGACTGATTCACTTGGTGACTTGAAATTCGGCAAATCCACCCAATTTGTGAGGGTATATGAAGTTCACAAGGGGTCATGATGAGGGTTGATAAATTAACCACGAAATTTCAAGAGGCGCTGTCAGAGGCGCAGTCCTTGGCGCTTGGTTCTGACAACCCTTATATCGAACCATGTCACTTGTTGGTTGCCATGCTGCGCCAAGACGATGGCCCACGCGCACTATTGTTGAGAGCAGGCGTCAACATTGCTGGTTTGCTCAAAGATGCCGAAGAAGCAGCCTCAAAATTGCCCCAGGTACAAGGGCAAGAACAAATTCAAGTGGGAAGAGACCTGATCTCGCTCATGCAAGCGGCAGAAAAAGATGCATTGAAGCGAGGAGACCAGTTTGTCGCGAGTGAACTGTTTTTGCTGGCACTGTCAGATGCGAAATCAGATTTGGCACAAAAAGCGAAGCAGCATGGGCTGACCAGGCAGAGTCTTTCATCCGCTGTTGATGCTCTTCGCGGCGGAGACAAAGTGCAATCGGCGGATGCCGAGGGGCAACGTGAGTCTTTGAAAAAGTACTGCCTCGACCTGACTGAAAGAGCCAAGGCCGGCAAATTAGACCCCGTCATTGGGCGCGATGATGAAATCCGCCGTGCCATACAAGTTCTCCAAAGAAGGAGTAAAAACAATCCCATCTTGATTGGTGAACCGGGTGTTGGCAAAACAGCCATCGTTGAAGGACTGGCGCAACGCATCGTCGCGGGAGAAGTCCCAGACTCCCTCAAAGGAAAAAGAGTCCTGAGCTTGGACATGGCTTCTCTTTTGGCAGGTGCCAAATTTCGCGGTGAATTTGAAGAACGGTTGAAATCGGTATTGAGTGAATTGGCCAAGGATGAAGGTCAAACCATCGTCTTCATTGACGAAATCCACACCATGGTCGGTGCTGGCAAAGCTGAGGGATCCATGGATGCCGGCAACATGCTCAAACCTGCGTTGTCCAGGGGAGAGTTGCATTGTGTAGGGGCTACAACGCTTGATGAATACCGCAAGTACATCGAAAAAGATGCGGCCTTGGAAAGAAGGTTTCAAAAAATCTTGGTCGGTGAACCCACTGTGGAAGCGACGATTGCGATTCTCAGGGGTTTACAAGAAAAATACGAAGTACATCACGGTGTTGAAATCACCGATCCAGCCATTGTGGCCGCGGCAGAGTTATCCCATCGCTACATCACCGATCGATTCTTACCAGACAAAGCCATCGATCTCATCGATGAGGCCGCTGCAAAAATCAAAATTGAGATTGATTCAAAGCCAGAGGTGATGGACAAGTTGGATCGGCGCTTGATCCAACTCAAAATTGAGCGCGAAGCTGTGCGAAAAGAGCAGGATGAGGCTTCGTTGAAAAGAATGGCTTTGATTGAAGAAGAAATTGTCAAGCTGCAGAAGGATTATTCCGATTTGGAAGATGTCTGGAAGTCTGAAAAAGCACAAGCACAAGGCGGTGCCCATCTCAAAGAAGCCATCGAGAAATGCAAAATTCAAATTGAAGAGTTCAAGCGACAAGGTGATTTCAACAAAGTGGCCGAGCTTCAATATGGCAAATTGCCTGAGCTAGAAAAGCGTCTGAAGGAGGCCAATGCCAGTGAAATGAATTGGGACTCCGCAATTCAGGGAGTTCGCCTGTTGCGCACCCAAGTAGGCGCAGAAGAAATTGCCGAAGTGGTGGCCCGAGCAACCGGCATTCCAGTGTCAAAACTCATGCAAGGTGAGCGAGAAAAATTATTGATGATGGAAGATCGACTCCATGCGAGAGTCGTTGGGCAAGATGAAGCCATCACAGCTGTGTCCAATGCCATCAGGCGCTCCAGGGCAGGCCTCAGCGATCCGTCCAGACCCACCGGTTCTTTTCTGTTTCTCGGACCAACAGGTGTCGGTAAAACTGAATTGTGCAAAGCCTTGGCTGGATTTTTGTTCGACAGCGAGGACTTGTTGGTTCGAATCGACATGAGTGAATTTATGGAGAAACATTCAGTGAGCAAACTCATCGGCGCACCACCGGGGTACGTGGGGTATGACGAGGGTGGTTATCTGACTGAACTTGTCAGGCGAAAACCATATTCGGTGATCTTGCTCGATGAGATTGAAAAAGCTCATCCAGACGTTTTCAATATCTTGTTGCAGGTGCTGGACGATGGCCGTTTGACGGATGGGCAAGGCAGAACCGTGGATTTCAAAAACACAGTCATTGCCATGACATCCAATGTCGGATCAAGGATCATTCAAAGCATGGTTGGTCGTGATGCCTTGGAGATCAAAGATGCTGTTTGGGAAGAATTGAAAAATCACTTCAGGCCAGAGTTTCTCAATCGCATTGATGAGACGGTGGTGTTTCACTCGTTGGATGCAACGCACATTGAAAAGATTGCAGCCATCCAGCTTGAAATTTTGAGCCAGAGATTGGTCAAAATGGACCTGCATTTGAGTGTGACTGACAATGCTTTGAAAGAATTGGCTAAGGTTGGCTTTGATCCTGTTTTTGGTGCGCGTCCCCTCAAACGGGCTATTCAACAAAGGATTGAGAACCCCTTGTCCAAATTGGTTTTGGAAGGGCGGTTCATGCCTCACGATGAAATCACAGTTCAAGTAGACCCCATTCAAGCGCCAGGCGAATTCACTTTCACCGCTCAACACAGAACGATTGCATGAACCGAGTGATCAAAAAAAAGGCCGCATATGCGGCCTTTTTTGTTGCCTGCGCTTTTAGCGAAGGTGCTTGCCGATCAAGCTGGCCAGTTCAAACATGGTCACTTGTGACTTGCCAAAAACGGCTTTGAGTTTGTCATCAGCATTGATATTGCGTTTGTTGTTTTTGTCTTGCAAGTTGTGCTTTTTGATGTAGACCCACAGTTTGCTCACAACCTCAGTGCGGGGCAGGGGAGTTGCACCAACCACGGCGGCCAATGCTGCACTGGGCGTCAGAGGTTTCATGAACGCCGCATTGGGTGTGCGCTTTTTAGCCGCTGGTTTTTTAGCAGCAGCTTTTTTGGCAACTACTTTTTTAGTTGCCGCTTTTTTTGCAGGTGCTTTTTTAGCAACTACTTTTTTAGCAGGTGCTTTCTTTGCGGGCGCTTTTTTAGCGGGGGCTTTTTTGACTACAGCTTTTTTAACTGCTGCTTTTTTTGCAGGTGTTTTTTTCGCTGTTGCTTTTTTTGCTGCGGATTTTTTAGCCGCTTTTTTTGCAGTTGCCATTTCGTTTTCCTTCTAGAAGTGATTGAATTGCCGACATTGTTTTTTGAACTTTGCCAGCAACCTTTATCCTAAGGCAATACAGGCCCCTTATCAATATTTTCTGGATTTCACACGGCACTTCGAAGATCGTTCGAACATTTGGCCTTGCTCTGTTCTTGACTTGTTCTTTTTCATAATTTCATTTCTTAATGTGAAATATTTGTTGCATTCCTTACTTGCACTGGCAGTATTTGAATGGAGCATGCTCAGCCTCTTTTTTGATTATTTAAGCTAAGTCATTGAAAATATTCATTAAATTAAATTTAATCTATAAGACACAAGATCAATTTATGTCTTATATAAGATATAAAATAATGTTTGTTGAAATACGCACAACCCCCATTTACACCTGAAGGAGTCCTGTCATGTCAAAGTCCCCCTTGAATCGCGCACAACAAGTCGCTGAACTCGAAAAAGATTGGGCCACCAATCCGCGTTGGAAAGGTGTCAAGCGAGGCTATAGCGCTGAAGACGTCGTGCGTCTGAGAGGCAGCATGCCCATTGAACACACATTGGCCAAGCGTGGCGCAGAAAAGTTGTGGGAAAAAGTCAATGGTGGGGCCAAGAAAGGTTATGTCAATGCTTTTGGTGCCATCAGCGCTGGCCAAGCCATGCAACAAGCCAAAGCTGGTTTGGAAGCGGTTTACTTGTCTGGATGGCAGGTGGCCGCAGACGGCAACACCTCCGAAACCATGTATCCCGATCAGTCTCTCTATGCTTACGACTCTGTGCCAACCATGGTTCGTCGCATCAACAACACTTTCAAGCGGGCAGATGAAATCCAATGGGGCCGTGGCATTGAACCAGGCAACAAGGACTTCATCGACTATTTCCTGCCTATCGTGGCTGATGCCGAGGCTGGCTTTGGCGGCGTGTTGAATGCCTTTGAATTGATGAAAAACATGATCGCCGCAGGTGCTGCTGGCGTGCACTTTGAAGACCAATTGGCGGCGGTGAAGAAATGTGGCCATATGGGTGGCAAAGTATTGGTTCCCACACAAGAGGCTTGCGAAAAGTTGATCTCTGCACGTTTCGCTGCAGATGTCATGGGTGTGTCCACCATCGTTTTGGCTCGTACAGATGCTGAAGCAGCCAATTTGCTGACCTCTGACCATGACGCGAATGACAAACCATTTCTCACTGGTGAAAGAACCCAAGAGGGTTTTTACCGTGTCAAAAATGGTCTGGAGCAAGCAATCAGTCGCGGTGTTGCCTATGCACCTTACGCCGATTTGGTTTGGTGCGAAACAGGCGTGCCAGACATTGGATTTGCCCGTGAGTTTGCCCAGGCGGTTCATGCAGCATGTCCCGGCAAATTGTTGTCCTACAACTGCTCACCATCCTTCAATTGGAAGAAAAACTTGGATGACAAGCAAATCGCCACATTCCAAGAAGACTTGTCAGCGCTGGGCTACAAATACCAGTTCATCACCTTGGCCGGCATTCACATCAACTGGTTCAACACATTCCAGTTTGCCCATGCCTATGCCAATGGCGAGGGCATGAAACACTATGTGAACATGGTTCAGGAACCTGAATTTGCCGCACGTGACAAGGGCTATACCTTTGTGTCGCATCAACAGGAGGTCGGTGCTGGTTATTTCGACGACGTCACCACCGTGATTCAAGGTGGCAGTTCTTCTGTGAAAGCGCTCTCTGGCTCGACCGAAGAAGAACAATTCCATTGAATTTTTGACGTCTACTTGCGCAGGTCATGGCATCGTAAAATCAGTCAACTGCGTTCGTTGAACGACTCAAGCGCGGCACTTGCCGCGCTTTTTCTTTATGGGTACATATGGTTCAGATCACTCTTCCCGACGGCTCCAAACGCGAGTTCCCCCAAGCAGTTTCAGTTGCTGAGGTCGCCGCATCCATTGGTGCAGGTTTGGCAAAAGCAGCCCTTGGTGGCAAGGTCAATGGTCGTTTGGTGGACAGCAGCCATGTGATGCATGACAACGCTGAGCTTTCGATCATCACGGCCAAAGATCCGGAAGGCATTGAGTTGATCCGCCATTCAACGGCTCACTTGTTGGCTTATGCCGTCAAGTCTTTGTTTCCATCGGCTCAAGTCACCATTGGGCCTGTGATTGAAAATGGGTTTTATTACGATTTTTCTTTCGAACGCCCATTCACGCCGGAGGATCTTCAAAACATCGAAAAGCGGATGCTGGAGTTGTCCGCCAAAGACGAAGCTGTTCAACGGCGAGTGCTTCCCCGTGATGAGGCGGTTCAGTATTTCAAATCCATCGGTGAACATTACAAGGCTGAAATCATCTCTGGTATTCCTGCCAATGAAGACGTCAGCCTTTACCGGGAAGGCGAGTTTGAAGATTTATGCCGTGGCCCCCACGTGCCCAGTACCGGCAAATTGAAACACTTCAAATTGATGAAAGTGGCCGGTGCCTATTGGCGCGGAGACAGCAAGAACGAGATGCTCCAGCGAATCTATGGCACTGCCTGGGCCACCAAAGAGGATCTTCAGAACCACTTGACTCAGTTGGAAGAGGCCGAAAAAAGAGACCATCGCAAATTGGGTCGTGAACTCGACCTTTTTCACATCGATGAACACTCCCCAGGCACCGTGTTTTGGCATCCCAAGGGCTGGACACTCTGGCAAGAAGTTGAACAGTACATGCGCGCTGTGTACCGAAACAATGGCTACCAAGAGGTCAAAGCACCTCAAATTTTGGATCAAGGCCTATGGGAAAAAACAGGCCATTGGGACAAGTACAGAGAAAACATGTTCGTGACCGAGTCGGAAAAAAGGGACTATGCACTCAAACCCATGAATTGTCCCGGGCACATCATCATCTTCAACCAAGGTTTGAAAAGTTACAGGGATCTGCCTTTGCGATTTGGCGAGTTTGGTCAATGCCATCGCAATGAACCCACTGGCGGCTTGCACGGCATCATGCGCGTGCGTGCCTTCACACAAGATGACGGCCATATTTTTTGTACCGAAGACCAAATTCAATCTGAGGTCGTGGCTTTCACTACCTTGCTCCAAAAGGTCTATAAAGACTTTGGTTTTGAGAACATTATTTACAAGCTGTCAACCCGCCCGGAAAAGCGGATTGGCTCGGAAGAAAGTTGGGACCGTGCTGAAAACGCGTTGGCAGAGGGTTTGCGTGCCTCTGGTTGCGATTTCGAATATCTGCCTGGAGAAGGGGCTTTTTACGGCCCCAAAATTGAATACACCTTGAAAGACGCCATTGGCAGGCCTTGGCAATGCGGCACGATCCAAGTTGATCCGAACATGCCTGAAAGGCTGAACGCTGAATATGTGGGGGAAGACGGCAATCGTCATCGCCCCATCATGCTGCACCGAGCCATTGTGGGCAGTTTGGAGCGATTCATCGGTATTTTGATTGAACAGCATGCAGGCGCCTTGCCGGTTTGGCTGGCACCGGTTCAGGTGGCGGTCCTCAACATCACGGATTCACAGGCTGATTACGTGCAAGATGTGGTCAAAAAGCTGAAAGATCAAGGGGTTAGAGCAATCCAGGATCTGAAGAACGAAAAGATTACGTATAAAATACGCGAGCATTCAATGCAAAAGCTGCCATACATACTTGTCATGGGTGACAAGGAGAAGGCAGCAGGTACCGTCGCAGTGCGCGCCCGAGGCAATGTGGACTTAGGGGTCATGCCACTCGAAGCTTTCTTAGAAAAGTTAGCCTCAGACATCCGATTGAAAATCTGATTTTCCAATCAGCAGTCGGCGGCGACGGTTTTTCTGCTTCACTGCAGTTGTTTTTTGAAGGATTGAACCATCGCTACTGAATTTCGCGACCGCCGCCAACGCGAGGAACGCAAACACCGCCTGAATCGGGAAATCATGGCCCCGGAAGTCCGCGTGAGCGGTCCCAACAACGAAGCCATTGGTGTGCTCAGCCTTGCTGAAGCCCTGCGAATGGCCGGAGAGCTGGATGTGGATCTGGTGGAAATTTCACCGACTGCTGTTCCGCCTGTTTGTCGATTGATGGATTACGGCAAGTTCAAGTACCAAGAGCAAAAGAAAGCAGCAGAAGCCAAATCCAAACAAAAAGTCATTGAAGTCAAGGAAATCAAATTCCGCCCAGGCACTGATGACGGCGACTACAACATCAAGTTGCGCAACATCAAACGCTTTTTGGATGATGGCGACAAATGCAAAATCACCTTGCGTTTCCGGGGACGTGAAATCACCCACCAAGAAATTGGCATGGCGTTGTTGCAAAGAATTCGGGATGAATTGGCTGACCTGATTGTGGTTGAGCAATTTCCCAAGTTGGAAGGCCGGCAGATGATCATGATGATCGCGCCGGGCAAGAAAAAAACGGGTAGCGTAGCCAAACCCGCTGCAGAAGTTGCGCAAGCAACGCCTGCATAAAGGCCACGCAAAAAAGTGTCTCGGGGCTAACAAGACTGCGTCAGGTTCGCAGCGCCTCACGAGCACAATCAAACAGGAGCATTTCAATGCCCAAAATGAAGACCAAAAGCAGCGCTAAAAAGCGTTTTCGCGTTCGTCCAGGTGGCACCGTCAAGCGCGGTCAAGCCTTCAAGCGACACATCCTCACCAAAAAAACCACGAAGAACAAACGTCATTTGCGTGGACCAGTGGGTGTGCATGAAACCAACATGGGTCACATGGCGCAAATGTTGCCCATGGCTGGCCTGTAATCGTCGGACGAACAAGGAGAACTACACATGCCTCGCGTAAAACGTGGTGTTACGGCTCGCGCCAGACACAAAAAAGTATTGGCCCTTGCAAAAGGTTTCCGCGGTCGCCGCGGCAATGTTTACCGCATCGCCAAAGAAGCGGTGATGAAAGCGGGGCAATATGCCTACCGCGATCGCCGTGCCAAAAAACGTGTGTTCCGTCAACTTTGGATTGCGCGTATCAACGCAGCAGCCCGTGAGTTCGGTCTGACATACAGCCAATTTGCCAACGGTCTGCGCAAAGCTGCCATCGAAATTGACCGCAAAATGCTGGCCGATTTGGCGGTTCATGACAAAGCAGCCTTTGGCCATATCGTCGAACAAGTCAAGGCGCGTTTAGCGGCTTGATTGGCGATAACACACCTGTCTTTCATGACAGCGTGTGGTGGCAGACCCCCAGGGGATTGAGGCTTCAAAGGCTTCAATCCCTTGTTCTTTTGTAAACGTGAGATGACATGAACGAGCTTGATTCATTGGTTGCGCAAGCCCAAGTGCTGTTTGCTGCTTGCGACACCCCATCTGATCTGGAAAATGCCAAAGCTCAATTTCTAGGCAAGTCTGGTCAAATTTCAGACTTGATGAAAGGCTTGTCGCAGTTGGACATTGAGGCCAAGAAAAGCCAAGGTGCCAAGATCAACTCGGCCAAGCAAGCCATCGAGTCTTTGCTGACTGCAAGGCGTCAAGAACTCGCAGATGCTGAGCTTGATGCGCAGTTGAAATCCGAGGCTTTGGACGTGACCTTGCCCAGCCATTTACGCGCGCCTGGTGGTTTACACCCTGTGAGCTTGAGCTTGGAGCGCATTGAAAAAATATTCACTTCGATGGGTTTTGATGTGGCGCAAGGGCCAGAGATCGAATCGGATTGGTTCAATTTCACGGCCTTGAACACCCCCGAAGACCATCCTGCACGGTCCATGCATGACACGTTTTATGTGGAGGGTGGTTATTTGCTGCGAACCCACACCAGCCCCATGCAGATCCGACACGCCATGATGCATGTCCAAAAATACCAATCCAGACTGGATGCTGGCCAGTCCATGCCAGAAATCCGGGTGATTGCGCCTGGCAGAACCTATAGGGTCGACAGCGACGCCACGCATTCGCCGATGTTTCATCAATGTGAAGGTTTGTGGATTGGAGAAAACATCAGCTTCAAAGATTTGAAAGTGGTGTTCACAGACTTTTGCAAAACATTTTTTGAAAACGATGAACTGGTGCTGCGATTCAGACCCAGCTTTTTCCCTTTCACTGAACCCAGTGCAGAAATAGACATTCAATTTCCAAGTGGACCATTGGCGGGTCGTTGGTTAGAGGTGGCTGGGTCAGGACAAGTGCACCCGAACGTGGTTAGAAACATGGGGCTTGATCCAGAGCGCTACATGGGTTTTGCTTTTGGCATGGGTCCAGACCGTTTGACCATGCTGCGCTATGGCGTCAATGATTTGCGCCTGTTCTTTGACGGCGACATTCGTTTCCTCAGCCAATTCCAATGACATTCCCAGGGCTTTTTCATGCAGTTTCCTGAATCTTGGTTGCGTTCTTTTTGCAATCCGCCTGTCTCAACCCAGCAGCTCGCGGATTTGCTCACCATGGCCGGCTTGGAAGTGGAGGAATTGCGTCCCGTGGCTCCCCCTTTTTCAAGTGTGGTGGTTGGCGAAATCAAATCAACCGAACAACATCCCAATGCAGATCGTTTGAAAATATGCCAAGTGGATGTGGGTCAAGAGGCGCTGCTCAACATCGTTTGTGGTGCATCCAATGCACGGGTTGGCATCAAGGTACCTTGTGCATTGGTGGGCGCCGTTTTGCCACCTGGAGAGGATGGTCAAGCTTTTCACATCAAGCTTGGCAAGCTCAGGGGAGTCGAAAGCCAAGGCATGTTGTGCTCAGCCAAAGAGTTGAAGATTTCGGAAGAAAGCGCCGGCCTGTTGGAGCTCAAACCCAATGCCACCGTGGGTGAAGACATTCGCAAACACCTGGCCTTGGATGACACCTTGTTCACCCTCAAGCTCACACCCAATTTGGCGCATTGTTTGAGTGTCTATGGCATTGCACGCGAAGTGTCCGCATTAACAGGCGCTCCATTGCTTGAGCCAACGTTTGCAGCGACCCCGGCGACCACCGAAGACAAGCTCAAAGTGACCCTAAAGTCCCCCGACTTGTGTGGTCGGTTCAGTGGTCGGGTGGTGAAGAACATCAACCCCAAAGCGAATACCCCAGATTGGATGGTTGAGCGACTCGCCAGATGTGGTCAACGAAGTGTGAATGCCTTGGTTGATATTTCGAATTACGTGATGTTCGAATTCGGCCGTCCGACACACATCTTTGATCTGGCCAAAATCCATGGCGATTTGGAAGTCCGTTGGGGAAAATTGGGCGAACAGCTCGAATTGCTGAACGGACAAACAGTGACTGTGGACGACAAAGTCGGTGTCATTGCCGACGCCCAGCAAGTGGAGTCCTTGGCCGGCATCATGGGAGGCCAGGCCACTGCAGTGTCTGATGACACCCAACATATTTACATTGAAGCGGCCTTTTGGTGGCCCACATCTGTGGCGGGTCGCTCCAGAAGGTTCAACTTTTCCACCGATGCCGGACACCGTTTTGAGCGTGGTGTTGATCCTGCGCTGACCGTGGCGCACATCGAGCACATCACGGCTCTTGTCATTTCAATTTGCGGGACTGCAGACACCCTGACAGGCCCTGTGGATGATCAAATTCTCAATCTGCCAGATGCCAAGCCTGTCACTTTGCGGGTCGACAGAGCCAACAAAATCATTGGCACAAAACTCAGCCAACAAGACATGGTCAAGGCCCTGGTGTCTTTGGGTCTGTCTGTGTCTGAGTCACCAGGGCTCATTTCAGTCACGCCACCTTCCTACCGTTTTGATTTGAAAATTGAAGAAGATTTGATCGAGGAAGTGGCTCGGATGGTGGGCTTTGACAAATTGCCCAACACGCCACCTCAATCCCCCATCACACCCAAACTGGAGCACGAAGACAAACGCGGCAGCTTTCAGTTGCGTCGTCAATTGGCTGCCTTGGGCTATCAAGAAACCATCAATTTCAGCTTTGTCGATGCCAAATGGGAACACACATTGGCAGGTAACAACCAACCCATCGAATTGTTGAACCCGATCGCCAGTCAAATGAATGTGATGCGGTCTTCATTGATGGGGTCCTTGCTTCATGTTGCGAAGTTCAATCAAGATCGCAAAGCATCGCGTGTTCGTGTGTTTGAAATCGGGCGTGTTTTCATGCGTGACCCACAAGTGCAAGATTCTTTGCAAACCGTCAAAGGCATCCATCAGCCAATGCATGTGGCTGGCTTGTCGCTTGGGCCCACTCAGGCTTTGGGTTGGAATGCCAGCAGAGACAGCGCTGATTTTTTCGATCTCAAAGCCGATGTTGCCGCTCTATTGCCCGGTCATGCATTGACATTCACGGCCGCAGAGCATCCAGCGCTGCACCCTGGCCGATCCGCTCGCATCGATTCTGCAGGTCAGTTGGTGGGATGGTTGGGTGAGTTGCATCCCAAGTGGCGACAACAATGGGAATTCGCTTCTGCCCCTTTGTTGTTCGAATTGCAATTGGATGCAGTCTTGACGCACCCCGTTCCCAAAGCCAAGCCTGTCTCACGATTGCAAGCTGTTGAACGTGACTTGGCGTTCGTGGTGCGTGAAAGCATCACACACCAGTCGTTGATGGACTGCATTTGGAGCGCACCTGTTCAAGGGTTGTTGCAGAATGCCGTTCTGTTTGACGTTTACCGCCCACAAAAGTCGGGCGGTTCTGTGAGTCTGGGGGAAAAAAGCCTGGCCGTGCGCTTGCAGCTGCAAAGCACCGATGACACCACCTTGACAGACACTCAAATCGACACGGCCGTGCAAGCAGTGGTCACCCAGTTGTCCAGCACCCTAGATGCCAAATTGAGAACCTGAGCAGGAGAGGAACCGTGGATATTTCATTCGAAAGCATCGAAACACCGGCATTGACCAAAGCTCAATTGGCTGAACTGTTGTTCGATCAAATTGGCTTGAACAAGCGCGAATCCAAAGACATGATCGACGCTTTTTTCGACCTCATTTCTCAAAAATTGGTTGATGGCGAGGACGTCAAGATTTCAGGCTTTGGCAATTTTCAAATCAGAACCAAAGCCCCTCGTCCGGGTCGAAATCCCCGGACCGGTCAGTCCATTCCTATCCAAGCGAGACGGGTGGTGACTTTTCATGCGAGCCACAAATTGAAAGAACACATCCAAGGGACTTCGGGCGGCGCGTCCGAATAAGAACACTTAATTTTTCATTTTTCACTGGTCTTTGCTTTGAAACAAAGCTTGGACCATGGGTGATTGATCAATGCGTTGGTGTGATGTGACTTTATTTTCGAATTTTCCTGCCGATACGCTTAACTTGCACTGCGACTTCGTGTAACCTCTGCACTCCTTTTCTGACGACTGTATCCATGGAGAACGCTCTCCCACCCATTCCAGCCAAACGCTACTTCACCATTGGTGAAGTCAGTGAGTTGTGCGGCGTCAAGCCGCACGTGCTGCGCTATTGGGAACAGGAATTCACCCAGTTGCGTCCGATGAAGCGACGCGGCAACAGGCGTTATTACCAACACCACGAAGTTCTGATGATTCGCCGCATTCGCGATCTTCTTTACGAGCAGGGCTTCACCATCAGTGGCGCGCGAAACAAGCTTCAAGAGTTGGTGCAGCTCGAGCGCGATAAAAAACGCGCGGGCGAAGTCATGCTCAATGGCATGGACGATTTGGAAGACAACTTGCGCATGGACGATGCCAAAGTGGAAGAGGCATGGACATCTCTGGTCTCCGTCAGCGATGCCGGTCAATTGCAAATGCTGAGGCAAGAATTATTTGAAATTCGTGGTCTCTTAGACTGATTTGATGAATCAGCCCGCTATAATTCATACATCGGCGTGTAGCGCAGCCTGGTAGCGCACTTGCATGGGGTGCAAGGGGTCGCGAGTTCGAATCCCGCCACGCCGACCAACAACACCAAGGGTTGGTTCTTTCACCGGAACCAACCTTTTTTTGTTTCTGCCTCAATGAATGCCATGAAAAAAATCACTGTTTTGCTTGCTTGTGTCTTGTCTTTTTCTGCGCAGGCTGATTGGCGACTGATCCACACCGACACCACTAATGCACAGTTTTACATTGATCAAACCAATATTGCATTGATCGATGGCTATCAGCGTGTTTGGGTTTTGAATAATTTGGACAAGCCCAATTCACGCGGCACCAGGTCATTTAAATCCGTAGAGGAATACGATTGCATCAACAAAATGGCACGCGTCATGCAAATTGCTGCATTTGATGGCCCCATGGGACAAGGCGAGTTGCTGGGCCGTCGTCATGGCAGCGGTCAGTGGGTCTCGCCAGAAGAGGGATCTGTCGACAAAATCATCATGACAGAGGCTTGTCTCACAACCAAGTAAACCCTCTTATGGGTTAGCATGCCCTTCAGTTCGGTTGCAGCTGTTTTCAACCTTTGGGGACGATGTTCATGGCAGAAATGGTGTGCTTGAAATGTGGTGTGGCTTCAGATGAAGCCAAGCCCATCCGTTGTTCCAAGTGTGGTGCCAAAGAGTTCTACGAATCCAGTGGTTCTGCTTTTTCCAAAAAACCTGCTGCACCAGCACCCGATGAAGCTTCTGCAGGCACCACGCCTGCACCCCCCAAAGCAGACATCACCTTGTTTGACAAGTACGGTGGCGTTCCCACCATTGCCAAACTGGTTCGGGCTTTTCACAAAGAGATCATGCAACGCCATCATTTGGCCGCCTACTTCGACGGCATTGACATGGCGCATCTGGCTGAGCACACCGTGAAATACATCGCATATGTGATGGGCAAACCAGCCGAAATTTACACGGGGCGGGACATGTACACCGCACATGCCAAATTTCATATCCATGGCATTCACTTCGATGAAGTGGCCGATGTGCTCAAGGACATTTTGACCAGTGCGGGTGTGAGCAAGCCAGACATTGCTCAAATCATGCACCGCATAGAAGGTGTGCGCGAAATGATCGTCGATTAACCAGGACCTGTTGTTGAAAGCTACCGAGCCAAAACACCATTCTCAACATCATTCGTTCAATGAGTTGGCGATGAGCTATGTGGCCTGTCATGCGGCGACCATGCGTGATGTGCAATTGCATCGACGCTTGTCGCACTTTGGTCATTATTTGTTGGATTTTTTTGGCTCGTGCGCATTGAGGGACATCAGTCCCTCCAAGTTGGAAAAATTCACCTACCACTTAGAGGCCCTCGGACTTCATGCCAAAGAGATTGAAGCCTGTTTGGTGTCTTTCCGGGCTTGCGTCAAACACGCCATTCAAAAGCAATGGGATATCAATCCTGCTTTGCTGCAACCAGCTGTCTTGGTTGATGGCTTTCAGACCGAAGTCACCCAATTAAGCGCCCAAGAATACAACCATCTTCATCAGCATTTATTGCAAGACTTGACCAGTGGCATGTTCCATTGATTCAAGGACTGCCAATCACGCCCTGCAAAATCACGAACTTGCCTGAAAACGGCGCCTTGTGACTGCCTTTCGCCAGGGTTTCCTTGCCTGCATTCACAGCACTGACCATGATCTCGTATTCATGACCCAAGGTGGTGAAGTTGTCAGGGCAGGGGCCTTGGTATTGGTTCAGCGCACCAGCAGCGATCGTGAAATCACTCGGAAATCCGGCTTCGTCGACCAATTCTCCACCGCCCCCACCGTGAGCGGGGTTGTTGCTGTCCAAGTCTTTCATCACCACATGCAAGCGTGTGGTTCCAGCGGGGATGTTTTTCACGCGAATCGGCGGGGAGAGTTTGTTGCAGTGGTGCGCAATTTGCCACCGAAATTCAACCTGTAATTTGGTTTCAGCCACGGATGCGGTCGTCAACACCGCCAGGGTCAAAAAAGCTGTCCATTTCATGACCTGCTCCTCTTGAAAAGCGTCCATTATTGCGGTATTTGAGGTGCGGCTGACGTAAACTCGGCGTCGACTTTATCTAGGGGGCAAACACCATGCGCAGTGACATTGAAATCGCACAGGCCGCCAGCCTGCAACGTATTCCCGACTTGGTCAGCAAGCACTTGCAGATTGGCGATGAGCATCTCTATGCCTACGGCCATCACAAGGCCAAGCTGTCGCTTCAATACATCTCCAAGATGCCTGCCAAGAAAAACAGCAAGCTGATTTTGGTCACAGCGATCTCACCCACGCCAGCGGGAGAAGGCAAAACCACCACCACTGTGGGCTTGGGTGATGCACTTTGCAAGATTGGCAAGAAGAGTCTCATTTGCTTGCGTGAACCGTCCTTGGGTCCGGTGTTTGGCATGAAGGGCGGTGCCACAGGGGGTGGCATGGCGCAAGTGGTCCCGATGGAAGACATCAACTTACACTTCACCGGGGACTTCGGTGCCATTGCCTTGGCGCACAACCTGTTGTCTGCCATGTTGGACAACCACATCCACCACGGCAACACATTGAAAATTGACACACGTCGCATCGCCTGGAAGCGGGTCATGGACATGAACGACCGCGCCCTGCGTCAGATGGTGGTGGGCTTGGGCGGCACCGCCAACAGCGTGCCTCGGGAAGACGGTTTCGACATCGTTGTAGCTTCCGAAGTGATGGCCATTTTCTGTCTGGCCACCAGTTTGAGTGACTTGAAAAACCGTTTGGGTCGCATCGTCGTGGCTTACAACACCGATGGTGCCCCGGTCCTGGCCAGCGATTTGCAAGCCCACGGCGCCATGGCGGCTTTGTTGAAAGACGCTTTGGCACCCAATATCGCGCAAACCCTTGAAAACAATTTGGCTTTCATTCACGGCGGCCCGTTTGCCAACATCGCCCACGGTTGCAATTCAGTCATCGCCACCACGACAGCGGCCAAATTGGCCGATTACGTGGTCACCGAGGCTGGTTTTGGCGCTGATTTGGGCGCTGAAAAATTCATCGACATCAAATGCCGCAAGGCCGGCTTGACCCCATCGGCCGTGGTGTTGGTGGCCACAGTGCGTGCGCTCAAATACCACGGGGGTGTCTCCGTCAAAGAGTTGGGCGTTGAGAATTTGGCCGCTCTTGAAAAAGGCATGGTCAATTTGGAAAAGCATTTGAAAAACATCCGCACCCACTATGGCTTGCCTTGTGTGGTGGCCATCAATCACCGCACCGAAGACACAGCAGCCGAAGTGGCTTTGCTCGAAAAAGCTTGTGCGGCCTACGGTGCCCAAGTGGTGGTGGCCAAACATTGGGCCGAGGGCGGTGCTGGTGCAGTCGACCTGGCCCATGCGGTGGTTGAATTGTGCGAGCAAGCCAACGATTTCCAATTCGTTTATGACGAGCAAGCGCCTTTGTGGAACAAGGCCGAAACCATCGCGCAAAAGATTTACGGCGCAAAAGGGATTTCGGCAGAAGCCAAAATTCGCACCCAAATTGAGAAACTGCAAGAGCAGGGCTATGGCCATTACCCGGTATGTATCGCCAAAACACAGTACTCCTTCTCGACCGACCCCAAATTGTTGGGAGCCCCTGAGGGTCACACCATGAACATCCGCGAAGTCCGATTGGCTGCGGGTGCCGAGTTCATCGTCATGGTCTGCGGTGATGTGATGACCATGCCGGGCTTGCCCAAAGTCCCTTCTGCACATGCCATCGATGTGGATGCAGAAGGAAATATTGTTGGATTGTTCTAAAGCCATTCATCATGAAACTCCAAACACTTTCTGCCATGTTGTTCAAAACCAGCATCGCCGGCTTGGCCTTGGCCATGGCATGGCCTTTGAATGCGGCCGACGGCGATCAGGCTTTGTTGAGCAAAGCCAAAGCCTTGTTCAAGCCATTGCCCGACACTTCCGCGCTGGAAAACACCTCGCTCACGCCCACCCGTGTGGCCTTGGGCAAGGCCTTGTTTTTCGAGACCCGGGTGTCCAATGACGGTCGATTGGGCTGCGCCACTTGTCACAACCCGGCCTACCACGGGAGCGATGCTTTGGCACTGTCTGTGGGTGTCAACGGCAAGGTCTTGCCCCGCAATGCGCACACCGTTTTCAATACGTCTTTGTTGGTGGCGCAACACTATGGCGGCAATCGCGCCACTGTTGAAGAGCAAGCGGTCAAAGCCCT
>JACCDK011262944.1_pt1 | contig 55231 bp, 45 predicted proteins | sample 7445871 | NCBI WGS metagenome assembly JACCDK01 (sample SAMN15323436, study PRJNA562643) | freshwater metagenome | isolation source: river surface water | place: USA:Blue River Watershed | collected 2017-08-15 | reverse complement strand
TGCCAGTGCTAACGCTAGTGCCAGTGCTAACGCTAGTGCCAGTGCTAACGCTAGTGCCAGTGCCATAACACAAATGAACGACGACGAAGATGTCCGTCGTGTCCGTCACAGTGACTATTTTAGTAACAGTGAAAGCAACAACAACATCAACATCAACAGTGAAATCGTAAGCACCGATTCATTCGAACAACTTGTATTAAAAATCACTCGTGTTGATTTTAAACTTTATGGTCAAGAACAATCAAAGCACTTTTGTGAAGGAGCACCCTACTCTGAATATCCAGACTGTGGTGAAGTAACTGCACGAAATATAATTAATATACTATGTTTTAATAGGAGCACACAAAAATTTGACATAACTTTATTAACGGAAAAAGGTGCCATACCAGAATTAATAGAATATTACACTGTGTTCAATACTTTTGAATTACAGAGTAGAATAACAAAATCAAGAATATTTGATATGGACTTAAATGCGCGCGATGCGTGGAGCAAATTGGTTATTGACAAATCACAAAAATTTATAAATTTTAATAAAACTTGTCACAAAACACCTAATTATGGATATGATATGAAGAGTGGATTGTCTTTAAATACAGAAACTCGAAACCCAAATCTGTTGCAAATGCTTAATAATTTAATGACAGGTGTTACACAATGGTCATACTTAAAAAATAAAAATATTGAAAAGGTTGATACTACAAAATTGGAATCAAACGGAATAGGTCACATAATTATAAGAGACTTAGAACAAAAAACATTCACAGTTTATATGCCAACCGATCATTACTATGTTGAATTGCCAAAAGTCATAGAGAACATAAATTATAATCATTTGTCTAATGAAAGACAACGAGCAATTCTAGATGTTTTGCTTAAACAAAATATCACAGAAGAAAATTATATAGAAATCAATTTTTCTTCTGAATTATTGAAGAAAACATATGATAAATTTAATGAGCAGTCTATGAATGCCAAATTATTAACAACGAGTGATGAAACCGTTTACAATCAAATAAATTCAATTTTAAATGCTCAATTTTGTCTGTTTGAATTGTCAACAACTAAGAAATATGATGATGATTTGAGATGGCGAATGAAATTAGATACCAGAAATGATGCATTTTTCCATAAAATCATAGAGAGATATGGTAAAAATCCAATAATGAATAAATATTGTTTTGTGACAAATAATTATGATTATAAATTTATATCAAGTTTTCCTTCTTTAATAACTTTTAATGTTTCAAATGCAACAAATTTCTATGAAGATGAAATAGAAATAAATTTATCACCACTAAAAAATATTGAACACATTGGAGATGAATTTTTGTATAATAATAAAACAGAAAATATTGATTTTTCACCTTTGAAAAAACTTAAAACAATAAAAAATTTATTTTTAGATAATAATACAGAAATAAAAATAATAAATTTATCTTCATCATCACAACTTTCTGAAATTGGTACGGTATTTGCAAATGGTTGTCAGAGTTTGCAGAATGTGATATTTAATAAAAATGCAAATATTATTTATGTGGGTGATCACTTTTTGTCTAGATGCATCAATTTGAAAGAAATTAACCTGGAGTGTTTTTCAAATATTAGATCAATTAATAGTAATTTTTTATCTTATTGTAAGACTCTTGCAAATGTAAAATTTCCAAAGTCAATGGAACACGTTAAATCCATTTCCAATTATTTTATGACGGAATGCACACAATTAAAAACAATTGATTTATCTTGTTTTTCAAATGTTGAAACAATAGGTTCTTATTTTTTGTCAAAAAGTGGAATAGAAGAAATCGATTTGTCGAATATGACAAAATTAAAAATTATTAAGAATGATTTTCTGCGTGATTGTGAAAATTTGAAAACAATTGATTTGTCTAGTTTTTCAAATATTACAAAAATAGGTGATCGGTTTTTGGCAGGCACTGCAATAGAAGAAATTGATTTATCATATTTGACAAAATTAGATTATAATGAAAACATTGGACCATCGTTTATGTCTAATTGTAAAAATTTGAAAAAAGTTATTTTGCCACCGAATTTGATCAAGTTGATGACATACTACGGGCAGCATACTCAATTTGAAGGTTCTAAAAATATTAAATTTGAAATAAAAACAACAAGTGACCATTCAGGTAGCAGTGGTGAATTAACTCCGCGTGCACTCCCCACACCCCCTCCTGGTGGAGGATTCGGCGGCAGTAAAACCAGACGCAGAAGAACCACGCGAAAAAATAAAAAAAAAATGAAGAAACGCACGCATAAACACGCGCTGTTTAAATAATATGTGAATTGCGTCAGCGCAGGGCAACGCCCTTAGCGACGCTAATCGGAGCCGAGGGTATAACTTCCCAAGGAAGTTACACATGGAGCAAAGGACGCGAAGCGTCCGACCGGCGCCCTAAGGGCGCCTCAACCTACGGTGCTCTACGATTGCGCCCTCGTACTAGAAGAATCTTGTAATAATATATAGATGCGCCGTAGAAATATTTTACAAAGGGGTGGCGATAAACCTTTTAATCCAAAAGCACATAGAATAAATAGGTTTACTGACCCCGAAATGGAAATACGAATGAATCCCATTTATGGATTAATTATGTGTGAATATGGTTACATATCAAATCTTTATTATTTAGATGAAACAAACCGCATTCGCAAAGAAAGTGCAAGTGCTAGTGCAAGTGCAAGTGCTAGTGCTAGCACAAGCACAATTGACGGAATCCCTGCAAATCATTTAGAAATTATTAGAGACACTTGCACAAAAGAACATGGATCCAATATAATAATTCCCACAAAAGATGTTATGAATAATGTTTCTTTAATGGAACTTGGACACTATATTGCTATCAAATATCTAAATTATATTGCAGAAAAAAATAATAAAAAAAAATTCATAACATACAATGAATCAAAAGGAAAATATATTTTTAATGAAAAATATAACAAACCAGAATTTCAACCACAATTGAAAACCATAAAAAAATGCATTGGAAAAATAAATAAAAGAATTCCCTTTGATGACAATGACATTTTTGCTTTTAATATGATATTATTTTGTGTGTGGTGGAAAGCAAATAATGATGCCGGCATTGATGAATATTATAAAGGCATTAAAGAGGTTTTTGATATTGTAAATGCGCATTTGCCGAATGAACCACGACTTGAATTTAATAATAATCCAAGTGAAAGTGATAGTACTCCAAGTACTAACGCTAGTGCCAGTGCAACAACAACACCAATGAATAATGCTGTAGAAGATCGTGATAGAGACAATGATGGCGATGATTATTATGATGAAGATTATGATGATTATGGCGATGATTATGGCGATGATTATGATGATTATGGCGATGATTATTATGATGAAGATTATAATGAAGATTATAATGAAGATTATAGTGCCAGTGCCAGCGCCAGTGCCAGTGCCAGCGCCAGCGCCAGCACAGATTCATTCGAACAACTTGTATTAAAAATCACTCGCGTTGATTTTAAACTTTATAATCAAGAACAATCAAAGCACTTTTGTGAAGTAGCACACGTACCTATATATCCGGACTGCGGCGAAGTAACTGCACGAAATATAATTAATATATTATGTTTTAATAGGAGCACACAAAAATTTGATATAACTTTATTAACAGAAAAAAGTGCCATACCAGAATTAATAGAATATTACACTGTATTCAATACTTTTGAATTACAGAGCAGAATAACAAAAACAAGAATATTTGACATGGACTTAAATGCGCGCGACGCGTGGAGCAAATTGCTCATTGATAAATCACAAACAAACATAGTATTTAATAAAACTTGTCACAAAACACCAAATTATGGATATGATATGAATAGTGGATTAACAATAGATGGTAAAAAACCGAATCTGTTGCAAATGCTTAATAATTTAATGACAGGTGTTGCAGAATGGGAAAACTTGACAAATGAAAATATTATAACAGTTGATGCTAAAAATTTAGAATCAAATGGAATAGGTGTTGTAATTATAACAGATGCAGACCAAAAAACATTCACAGTTCATATGCAATCCGGTCATTACTATGTTGACTTGCCAAAAGACATAGAGAACATAAATTATAATCATTTACCAAATGAAAGACATCGAGCAATTCTAGATGTTTTGCTTAAAAAAAATATCACAGAAGAAAATTACATAGAAATCAATTTTTCTTCTGAATTATTAGAAAAAACATATGAGAATTTTAATAAAAAATTGATGTCTATGCATAAGAAATCAACAATAACACGTGAGAAAATGAATTCAGTTTTGAATGCTCAAATTGGTCTGTTTGAATTGTCAACAACTAACAAATATGATGATGATTTGAGACAGCGAATGAAATTAGATACTAGAAATGATGCATTTTTTCATAAACTCGCAGAAAAATTTGGTGAAAATCCAATAATAAATAAATATCATTTCTTGACATATGATAATAATTTTATTTTTGTATCAAGTTTTCCGTCTTTAAAAACTTTAAATGTTAAAAATACAAATACCTTCTATGATGATGAAATAGTAATAAGTTTATCACCACTAGAAAATATTGAACATATTGGAGATAAATTTTTATTTGAACTTCCGCAAAAAAATATTGAAAATATTAGAGATAAATTTTCAATTGTTAATCCGGAACAAATTATTAATTTTTCATTTTTGAAAAAACTTAAAACAATAGGGAATGAATTTTTAAATAACAATACTAAAATAAAAAGAATTAATTTATCTGATTCACCCCAATTGTCTGAAATTGGAAATTTGTTTGCAATTCGTTGCACCAAATTGGAAACTGTGATATTTAATAAAGATGCAAATATTACCTCCGTGGGCGATGGTTTTTTGAGTCAATGTTCTGCGTTGAAAGAAATTAACCTAGAGTGTTTTTCAAATGTTAAATCAATTGATAGTAGTTTTTTATCTTATTGTAAAACTCTCAAAAGTGTAAAATTTCCAAAGTCAATGGAACACATTAAAGTCATTTCCAATCATTTTATTATGGAATGCACACAATTAAAAACAATTGATTTATCTTGTTTTACAAATGTTGAAATAATAAAAACTGTTTTTATGGCAAAAAGTGGAATAAAAACCATCGATTTGTCGAATATGACAAAATTAAAAGTCATTGGGGATTATTTTCTGTCAAGTTGTCAAAATTTAAAAACAATTAATTTGTCTAGTTTTTCAGATGTTATAAAAATAGGTGATCGGTTTTTGGCAAGCACTGCAATAGAAGAAATTGATTTTTCGCATATGACAAAATTAAAGACTATTAATGTTGGGAATTGTTTTATGTTGAATTGTAAAAATTTAAAAAAAGTTATTTTGCCACCAAATTTGAAAGATTTGGTGGGATGGAAAAATGCATTTGTTGATTGCCCAAATGTTACATTTGAATATCCAGGCAGCGGTGGTGGATTAACTTCTATTGCACCCCCTACTCCTCCAGGCAGCGGTGGATTGACCCCCACTCCTCCTCCAGGCGGTGGTGGATTAGCTCCTACTCCGCAGCCGGGCGGCGGTGAATATACACACGGTGCCAAAAGCCACAGAACCACGCGAAAAAATAAAAAAAATTTGAAGAAATACACACGCAAACGCAAATAATTCCTGTATGAAAAATCTTCGCCCTCGTGAAAATTGATTTTCAAAATCATTCCAATAGAGATTTTAAAATATTACTACACAATGAATCAAATTTTAATCCCTTCTGAATCTTTTAACAATTCCGATTACAACGTCTATTTTGAAAATTACCCTTATGAATTGAGTGATTTTCAAAAATATGCCATCCAAACTATTGTCGATGGCAATCACGTCCTTGTCACTGCTCACACAGGAAGTGGTAAAACTCTTCCTGCCGAGTTTGCCATCAACCATTTTACAAGCAAAGGCAAAAAAGTGATTTATACCAGTCCCATTAAAGCGCTGTCTAATCAAAAATACTACGACTTCACACACAAATATCCGCACATTTCGTTTGGTCTATTGACAGGCGATATTAAAACCAATCCTGATGCAGATGTCCTTATTATGACCACCGAAATCCTGATGAATAAACTGTTCATAATGAAGGATGCTGGAGTTGCTGAAGCAACAGTCGGGTCCAAAGGACCCTTAGCAACTGACGGGTCCAAAGTTGCTGAAGCAACTGACGGGTCCAAAGGACCCTTAGGACCCTTAGGACCCTTAGGACCAGTGCGCCTCAGTTTTGATATGGACATTGAGAAAGACCTAGCAGCAGTCGTGTTTGACGAATGCCACTATATCAACGACGCCCACCGAGGTCATGTGTGGGAACAATGCATTATGATGCTACCAAAACAGGTGCAAATGATTCTCTTATCGGCAACTATTGATGACCCCACCCGATTTGCCAAATTGGTCGTCGGCACAGGCAATAAATCATTAACCATTTGCTCCACTAATCATCGTGTGGTCCCCCTCACACATTATATGTTTGTGACCAGCAACGAAGGACTTCATAAGAAAATCAACGATAAGAGCGTGTCGGCAGGATTGCGTCGCAGAATGAATACCTGTTTGACAATACAAGATGCAAATGGAAAATTCAATACTGAAAATTACAGTGATGTTTGCAATATGCTCACTATTATGGAAAAACACCGCGTCTATCCAAACAACAAATTTGTGTTAAACTCCCTGATTGAACACTTAAACGGGTCCGACGATTCTCACCGTCCTTCTATGCTCCCGGCAATAGTCTTTGTGTTTTCCAGAAAACTAGTTGAACAATATGCAGAAGAAATCACGGTTCCATTATTCAACGATAGAGATGGTTCATTGATTGATATACCTTATCACAAAATCAGACACGACTGTATGACCATTATTCGCCGTCTGCCAAATTGGCAAGAATACGCGGTGTTGCCCGAATACATATCGCTGGTTAACCTGTTGGAAAAAGGCATCGGCATCCATCACTCCGGTATGTTGCCCGTGTTGCGAGAAATCGTGGAATTAATGATTTCTAAAAAATACATTCGCGTCCTTTTCGCCACTGAGAGTTTCGCCATTGGACTCGATTGCCCCATTAAAACAGCAGTATTTGTCAATTTGAAAAAATATGATGGGTCTTCTTCGCCGCGTTATTTAATGGCGCACGAATATACGCAAATGGCGGGACGCGCTGGCAGGCGCGGCATTGACACAGTAGGCAATGTAGTCCATTGTGTCAATATGTTTGATTCTATTCCCGAAATGAGAACATACAAAGAAATCCTTAGCGGAATACCGCAAAAATTAGTAAGCAAATTCAAAATTGATTACAAGATGGTTCTTAATATTATTGGGTCCACTGTTGTTTCAGAGGAGAATGACCCCTTAGAAAACACTTGCAAATTTATTAATGGTTCTATGATGTCTATGGAATTGGAAAAAATGGAATCGGGCATTCATACAGAAATTGCCAATTTAGAAACCGAAATATCCCTGTATGAATCGCGCACAACAACCCCTTTGCCTAATATCAAAGAATACTGGAAAATGCAACAAATCCGCACTATGGCATCCAACAAGAAATTGAAGGAAATAGACAACGAGTGCAAGAAACTGATTGCCGAATATCCAAATATATTAAAGGATGTCGAAGTATTTGACAAATATCAAAATCTCACAACAACCCTGTGTGAAAAACGCAAATCGTTGGATTCGTTAAATTTATTTATTCGCAATTCTGTTTTGAAAATTATGGGCGTGTTTTCCGAAAAACATATTGTTGATGAAAATATGTGTCTGACTCCTAAAGGAATAATATGCGCCTCTATTGCCGAAGTGAATCCTCTATTGATGTGCGATATTTTGGAACATTTCAACTATTTTGAAAATATGAGCAGTGAATATATTGCTGCCTTCCTTTCTGTATTTGCCGATGTGAAATGCGAGTGCGACGACTCGCCGTATGATGAAACTCTGAATTCCTTGTTTAAACAGTTTTCGGGGATTTGCGCAAACATAGTTGAATGCGAAGATGCCAATGGCATTCGCGAAGTTATTGATGCCGATGATTATTCATTTGCCATTGGAGAAGATGTCCTACAGTGGTGTAGATGCAATAATGAACACGATTGCCGCTCTTTGCTAAATGATTTGTATATGACAAAGGGCGTCTCTATCGGCGATTTCACAAAAGGATTATTGAAGATATCAACCGTGGTGCGCGAGTTGATATCTGTGTGTGAGAAAATCGAAAAAATCGGATTGATGAATAGTCTTTCTAAAATTGATGGTCTCATTCTTAAACATATTACCACCAATCAGAGTTTGTATTTGTAGAAACAAAGTTTCAAACCAAGTTTCAAACCAAGTTTCAATGTTTTTTTATGCATTTGCGGTGATACGTTTAAAAAATGCATTTACTTGTTCGTGGTCGGACCCCATCACAATATCATCCGGAATATAACTGACATTTCCAGATTTAAAATAGAGGATGGCAGGAATGCCAGACACTTGGCGCCGTGTTTTAAATGTTCCATATAAGTCAAAAGACTCGTCTACATCTACTGTAAAACACTGATATTCGGAATCTTGCGAACTGGTTAAATAATCAAACCATTGTTCGACGTGCGCCTCTATTCTTTTGCAAGGACCACACCAAGTTGCGCCGAATTTAACAATAATTTTCCCTGTATTATTGCGAAGTAATTCCTCAAATTGCAATTTTGAAAATTCTTTTTCATAAGACGAAGAAAACGAAGAATCTTTTGGGACAATTTTGGCAGTAGTAAATTGCATTTTCTAAATATAATTAATCCACATATTTCTGTTTGACCTTTATTACGAATTGGGTGGTTCCACTTGTATTTGCCCCGAAGGTGCAAATCGGCAGAACAACATTGGGTGGTTCCACTTGTATTTGCCCCGAAGGTGCAAATCGGCAGAACTACATTTTTTTTTTAATATCATTCTGTATAATGTCCAAAGACAAAGCAGCATACAATCTGGATATTAATTCGTATTCTTTAGAAGAAATGTTCGGTTTATTTAATTTGACATACGATTTGACCGAGGAATCAATGCGCGCAGCAAAAAAAAAAGTATTGATGATTCATCCGGATAAATCCAATTTGCCGTCTGAATATTTCCTGTTTTATAAGGAGGCGTATGAAATTATACTGGATATTTACAAACAGAAAAACCGAATCCAGAAAGCACCTCTATCGGCAACTGTTTATAATCCGGAAGTTACCAAGACAACCGGAATTGGCAATTCAACTGAATATAATGCTCCACAACTAAATCCAGAAGAGATACAGGGCAAAAAATTCAATGATAAATTCAATCAACTGTATGAAACAAATATGACAAAAAAAACGGATTCCACTAAATACGATTGGTTCAAACAGGATGTTAAGGATGAATTTGCTGGACGCGGCATCAATTCCAAAAATATGGGCGAAGCATTAGAAGAAGTGAAAAAACGGCAACAACAGCAACAAATATCCCTGTATAATGGTGTTCGCGAAATTAGACCAGTCGGATTTGGCACAAGTTATTATGAAGATGTGGATAGCAATTTGGATAATTCCTATGTGGAATGCGACATATTTAGTAAATTAAAATTTGACGATTTGCGAAAAGTGCATCGTGACCATACTGTATTTGATGTTTCGGAAAAGGATTTTGCCAAAGTCACACAATATAAATCAGTGGACCAATATATGAATGCGCGAGAACAAAATAAGGGCACACTAATGTCAAAGGAAGAATCCAATTTTGTATTGGAGCGCCAACAAAAGGAATATGAAAAAGCAATGATGCAAAAACAACAACGTGATTTGTTGTTGCAAAAGGAATACACTGCCAAACAACAGGCAGTTGCCGCAGCATTTAAACAAATCAAGTATTAAACCAAGTATTAAATCAAGTAAAACACAAATAAAAAAACACAAAATGAAAAACAGCAATATTGTATTTCAACGGGGTCAATTCCCATTTCTTCTTTGTCCCAATTCCATTGCAATAATTCATCATTTTCATTAATGTATATGTAAATTTCGTCATCGGTGTTTTTGCGTGGACGCGACATCATAGCATATTAAATTATTTGTTCCTAAGTATTTTCCAACATTATCTTATAAGTATATAAAATAATGTTTGAATCCAAAAATGTATATAAATATTTAGGCGCCATTGCTGTGCTTGGTTTCGCGAGTTATTATGGCAATCGCGTCAAACAAGGTATGTCAAATAAGGATGAAAACGACGAACTTATCCGCAAATATTTGCTCAATGAATCGCCCTTGTATGGAATGAATAAACCCAAATTGTGGATTCACAGCAAATATGAAATCAATGCCCGTTCTTTCAAAAATGGAAACACCACTGACCTCAATCAACCATATTTGCACCAAACCATAAAAACCATCATTAACCACTGTGGGAATGATTTCAATGTGTGCTTGATTGATGACAAAACATTTAGTAAGTTGATTCCAGATTGGGATGTTAATTTGGAAACCTTGTCTGAACCGTTTCGGTCGAATTTTCGCGAGGTTGGTATGTTGCAATTGCTCTACATTTATGGAGGCATTGTTTTGCCAAATTCATTCATTTGTATGAAGAATGTGGCGCCTCTTTTTAGAGAGACGATGGTGGGAATGCCATTTTTTGCCGAGGAAATTAATCACACAAATAGTCGCGGCACATTTATTCCAAGTATGCAAATTATGGGCGCCCAAAAGGCGTGTCCTGTCATACAGGAAATTATTGGCACACTGAAACTGCGCAATAAATCCAATCATTTCACTAGTGAGCACAAATTTTCGGGTCACACTTCCGAATTATTAAAGGCAAAAATAGAGGAAAACAAGGCAATCTTAGTGGATGGCAGAGCATTTGGCATTAAAACCGCAAATGGCAAACCAATACTGTTGGATGATTTGATGGGCGAGGATTTTTTAAATATTGATTGCAATGCATATGGAATTGTCATACCTGCCGACGAAGTTTTGTCGCGGTCTAAATATCAGTGGTTGGCGTATTTATCAGTAAATGAACTGATGAAAACAAAAATGGTGTTGACCAAATATTTAAAAGCATCCATTGTGGACAGCAGTGATGAATATTTTTCTGTCACGGGTGGTGAAGTCAAAAGTGTCACTGGCATTTAGATGATGGCATTATGAAAAAATTGACATAATGTTGCGAATGATTGTATTTGATTTCCGATTCAAATGCAATGTTTAAATGTTTGCAAACTTGTCTTACAATATTTGTAAAACTATTGTAAGTGAATTCGCGGTCAAGATAAAATAGTTTTGCTGTGTGATAATGGGGTCTTAATTCTTCAATGAATTCTGTTTGATAGTTATTAAACAGCATTTTGCGATATGATGTCTCGTCCAAAAAATAATATTTGTCCTTTTTAAGACATATTTTATCCAATAAATCATACAGAATGTTGTTTGACATTGTTGATTTAAATATTTGATTCATTCTTATGTGTTTTAATAAATACATATATAAATTCTTTTTTACACTTTTCCAATAATTTCTAGTCTCTAATAATCTCTAGTCTCTAATAATCTCTAGTCTCTAATTATTTCTAGTCTCTAATTATTTCTGCCAAGTTATTTGTGAAAAATGCCAATTCTATGGCATCTTCGTGCACTTTGTGAAAAATCGTGATATATTTACACAAAAACGGCATTATTCTATATTTCACACTTTCCTCTATGTTGGGCGTGAATTTCACAAAATTAAAAAAATAATCCAATATGTCTATCACAGAATATCCGTGGTCGTGGATTTCATACAGAATCATTATTGCCTCTTTCAAATTATGTATTTTCAGCGCCTCCACATATTTCTCAAATTGAACATATGATATGTTTGAACACAGATTATGCACATTTCCCATATGCACCCTTTCGCCCAATATATAGATTTTTTCTAAATAATTTATCAAAACACGCACAGAATCATTGCAAATATTTAACATAAAATTGCGCGATTCATTATCAACATCCAATTTCTCTATCTCAATGATTTTGTCAAGTGTCTTTGTCAAATGTTTTCGTTGTGGTGCGCTGATTTTCAATATATGCAATCGCGACTGCAACGATTCATTCACTTTTTGAATGTTTGTGCACGCCGATATAAACTGCACATTATTGCTATATTTGTCTATGTAGTTTCGGAATACCTGCTGACTCTGTTCGTTGATGCTGTCTATGTCATCCACCACCACCAATTTGCGCTTTCCCTTTATGTTTGAATGCGACTGACAAAATGTCTTCATCTCGTTCCGGAAAAATTGTATTCCCTGTTCCTTCAAGTTGTTTATAAACATTATATTGTGTTCTGGAAAAGTTGCCAATTTGTCTAGTCCATAATAATTCCTTATGATTGCGTGCAACAGTGATGTTTTGCCCGAGCATTCCGACCCTATTATTATCAAATTCAAATCATCCAATTCGATTAAAGCATTTATCACTTGCAAATTGGTTTCATCCAAGAAAAAATCGGTAATATAATATGGTTTGTATCTATTTATAAATGTGGTGGGTGATTCCATTCTTTAATTTTCATATTTATCAATTTCTATATCTTATTTTGCGTAATTACAATATGAATAATAATGTAATTTGAAATATATATTCTGTATGAGCACTCACTATGAAGTTTTAGGCATTGAACCTGATGCCAATCTTGATGAAATTAAAAAAGCATATCGGTCTCTATCGTTCAAACATCACCCCGACCGGTCCAATGACCCGAATTCAAGTGATATTATGCACAAACTGAACGATGCATATGAAGTTCTTAAAGATGCCGAATCACGCAGAAAATATGATGCTTCGTTGCAAGGCATACCCAATATACAACCTTTTGTGGATATGCATTTTGGTGGTATGGGAATGAACATTTTTGATGTGCTCTTTAGTCAAATGACCGGCGCAGGACACCACGCAGGAGGCGTCAACATTGAAATCATACACAATGGCAATGGCACAACATTTATTCGTCGCCATAGAGGAAAACCAGAAACCATCAATAAAAATGTTGAAATCACATTGGAACAAGCATATGCTGGTGTTACAATGTCTGTTGAAATTGACCGCTGGAATATGAATCAGCAAAATGGAATACAGATTAATGAAATCATTTCCACGCAAATAAATATACCCGCGGGTGTGGATAATGGTCACACAATCCTGTTGGAAAATATTGGCAATAGCATTGACGAAACCAATAGAGGTGATGTTAAAATAATTATTTCTGTAAAAAGTCACAAGTGTTTTGTGAGACAAGGTGCAGATATTTGCTTTAAGAAATCGGTCAGTCTTAAGGAGGCGTTGTGCGGGGCGCAATTTCAATTTGAATATCTCAATGGAAAACTATTCACTCTTAATGTGTCAAATACTATTATTTTTCCGGGTGGAAAAAAAGCGTTTAATAATATGGGAATGCCAAAATCGGATGGCACACACGGCAGTCTTATTATAGAGTTTGAAGTGATTTTTCCGTCTTCATTAACACAGGAACAAAAGAACCAACTTGCTAATATACTCTAAGCGTGGGCATTCAATCTCTGCGCTTTGCAGTTTTTTTATTTTTCTTCTTGTGTCTTCGTGTTTTCATATTTTTGCCACCCACTTTTGTTTCAGAAGTCTCGGCAGTATCTTCCTTAAATGGCAAATTTTCAAATAGATTTTTGTTGGGTTCCTCTTCCTTCATCTCTTCCTCCTTCTTCTCTTCGTCCTCTTTTTCAGTGATTCCTCCAAATAATCCTCCACTTGGTTCCTCTGCAATTTCCTCTTTTGCTTCACTGATGGTTGGTTCTTCATTTTTATCAACGCCATCATCATTTAATGTGTAATATCCTAAAATCACTGTTGTTAATGCTATTAAACCATATGATACTGCTGTAGGATATGACATCACTTTATCCATTTCTTGACGAATGTTGTCCATCTATATATATATTCTATCTTTTTTTGCGTGGATGTCTAACTTGTTTTCTCCATTTCTATATTATACATGGACCCAGACTCTGATTATACTTTCAATGATTATGAATTAGATAATGCCGAATTCTTTTCCAAAAATCAAGAAGAACCCTTTCTGTATAAAATCAATAATGTCTTTTATCCTAATCCCGAATTCTTGTCGTGTCATTTGCCAGATGATATCTCTTCATACAGAGTTAATTTGTGCATCTTCTACATTGAAAACTTGTGCGTATTGCCCTTTGTGAAATTTGCTCTGCTCAAAAATGAAACCAATAAAACAGTAGAATTTATGGAATTTGATACCGGCAATATCGACAATGACAATTTAGAACAAACTGTGATTTCTCAATTCCAACAACTGTTTGATTCGTCTTTAGAAAATCCGAATGCTGCCGATTCATACAAGGGATTTATTACTAAACAAGATGACATTTATATGTTCTTTGACATCACTTCTCTATTGACCAAACACAAAAGACTCAGTCGCAAATTCATTTATGGGGTTGCCCACGAATTGTGTGAATTGGGTGCCGTGGTTGATTATGAAATTGGACAAAATATTCGGAACCTATTTGATGTAGATGAAGATGTGTTTCCTAAATGCGCAATATTGCAACCGTGGTTCTACAATCTGGATGGTATGCTTCAAAATATAGAGATTCCGAAGATTGCATACATCTGTTTGACAGACAAAAAAGGCAATTTGCGCAACTTGACTTCCGACGATTTGCACGATGTATTTGTTCCCGCAGATTGTTTGGTGGATTATGATGATTGTGGATTTCTCTATTATTTTTCGGAAAAAGTGATGGACCCGATAGAGAATTCATATTATTTTCGATTTGTGGTGTTTTTGATGAATATGGAATCGGCAAACAATTCAAACGCAATTAGCACACAATTTCGCAAAATGCAAATATGGGGTGTCAAATCCATTGACCAATTTATTCCTGTGTGAAACTTTCATATACTAATATTTTTTATTAGTATATAGTGCAAGACACATGTCCATTCAATTAATTGCCGAAGAAAGCACGAAAATCACCGATGTTGTTGAAGGAACTCCTAATACTTTTTGGAAATTTCTTGATGTTATTTCATCATCCATAAGCAATGGCATTTTTATTTCACCGCCCTTTTCATTGGAGAATGCCTTTCCCACCGTTAACCTATTCAAAAACAAGTATTTTAAATTATTCTCTATTGTTGCCATTTATTTAGGACTATTAATTGTTCTGTTGACGTCTTTTAAACCCAAAAATACACGCAATATGTTTTTGGTGTATTCCATATGTTTTTGGATTGTTGCGATGATATTCTCTATCATTATCATAAATCCATATGATGAAAATTCTGTTGAATACATGTTGCGAGATAAAGTCAACCTAATATCTTCTGCAAAAGAGATTTTAGAAGAATCGTCCGACAAACCGTCCGACAAGGAAAAAATGGAATTGACAAAAGGTCCCGGAAATACTTTCTTAAAATTGGCGCCAGATAGTGATGTCCAAATGGTTGTTAATGCAGATGGCAAACCCCTGCAAGATTCCGACGGTTATGTTCTTATTATGGGCGGAAAAGACGGCAAAACAGTGGTAAATGACATTGGCGACACTTTCTCTATATCCAAAGATGGAAAAATAGAGAAAAATATTGTCAAACAGGATGCATCATCTACACCTGCCAAACCACCTGCCAAAACAAATGACATTCCTATCTTAGATACCATAACAGAACAACAATCGGCATTGCAAAATATGATTTCTTCATTCTTGTAGAGAAGAATTATACAATATCATCGCCCCTCACATTTGACAAATGTTTTTCATAATATTTTTCAAGTATGTCTTCGTCAATTTGGTCTTTTAATAATTCCTGGACTTCATCCTTCAACGGGTTTCGTTCATAATTCTCTTTGAACAATTTGACACAATCCTCTATTTTCTTGTTTTGCACCTTAATTCTGTTTGCCATCTCTATCGCTGCCTGTCGGAATCGGTTCTGCACTTCTTCGCGACGCTCATTCTCTTCTTGTTCTAATTTGCGTTTCTCCTCCTCTATCCAGCGCTTCTCGTCAATTGCCTTGCGTTTCTCCTCTTCTTCCTGTTTCACCTTGTCTTGTATTACTCTTATCTTCTGTGATAATAAATTCTCTATCGAGTTCTCATCAATCACCGGTTGGGTTTGCGGCACTACAGGAACACGGTCCGGATTATACCAATCGTGTTTGTCCAATTCAGACACAATGATTGTATCGCATTCGTCGGGTTTCTTAAGCGCCTTAAACTGGGTCTTGCGCTCTTCTTCGTCCTTCTCCTCGTCGTCGGCATCATCCTTCTCGGGCCAGCACCAATAGGGTTTCTTGCCAGAGAAAGTTGTCACAAATTCCTTTGTGACCTTCTTTGGTATTGATGGACTCGTCTCCATTAATCGGTCAAACTCCTCGCGATACACCTTTAAGAAATGACCCGCGTCCATACTTCGCTCTTCCGGCGCCTTGGCAAGTTCAATGCTAATGTTGCGTGCAAATTTGTCCCACGCTATTCCCGATACTCTGTGTGATTCATTTAATTCGGAAATCTTCATATATTGCTGGATGGTTGTGAAAATTCCGATAATAATATTTACGGAACCAATCACCATTGGTGCATACGCCTGAAACGACATAGGCAAACTTGCTTGGGCAAAAGATGCCGTTCCCGAAATGGTAGAGAATATAATGGCGGGAATAGTAAACCACGCGTGTAATACAGAATACTTCTGGTGCGCGCGGTTGTGCAACCATTTGTAACATTTTGCTATATCACACCATTCGCTTGGTATTTTTTCACTCTCTTTTGACCACCTAACTTCGGGCACCTTTGTTTTTGCATCCTTGTTTTCACTTGTTTCCTCATTATTGTCATTTAATGCATCGCTTTTTGTTATTTCCGCGATTGCCGATGTCTCAAATTTCTTATCATCGTCCATTTTGTATAATATATTATATTTTATTTATTCTAAATTATGTCCCCACAGGTGACACAGAAAAATTGATCCGGCATTTCATTTTTATTCACAAATGCAAAAAATAATTATATTATAAAATGAACTCTACCCAATCTCGTGTCTGTGTTAATCTCTTGCTTATCTTGTTTGCTATGAAATTTGTAGAAAATATTTGTGATCCGATTCATATTTTAATTCGTTGTGTTTATACCTTAAATCTTTGTGTTCTGTTTCTCAAATTTGAGAAAAATATTGAAAAATTCATTTCTTATTATTTTGACAAAAATAATTATCAACTGTGTGAAAATACAGAAGATACTATCTATAAAAATTTGGTCTTGCCTAAACAAGATTGCAATGATGTATGGTGTGGTGTAAATATAAAAAATATTAGAGAAAATAAAAGAACTCGCTGCCAAATTGATTATTATGAATCCGAAGATGATGATGATGAAAGTTTGGATTTATGTGAAGAAGATTGCCAACTTTGCGACGACCCCACTAAAGATGAAGATATTCAATTCTTGTTGCGAAAAGTAAATAATAAGTATGATATTGTTGTGGAGGAGGATTACAGTGATTATGAAGAAGAAGAAGAAGAAGATGACTACAAGAACGACCCGGATTATGTGTATGAATCCGATGAAGATGATGAATCATATCAATGCAATGATGATGATGCCGATGACGATGACGATGATGATGCCGATGCTAATGTCGATGCTAATGTCGATGCTAATGTCGATGTCGATGCTAATGACGATGCCAATGACGATGCCAATGACGAATGCAAAGATGAAAAACTATTATTAATTCATCCTGATGCAATTGAATCAAGTGGCGATGATTGCAAAACTAGTGATGACTCATTTAGTAATAGAACACAAACAGAAGATGAAATGCAAACTGCCAATAATTCTGAAACAGAATATATTGTCGTTTCTAATGAAAAAATATAATGAATATATAAATGGAACAACAATTAGAAAAATTAAAAGAAGAATTCTCTATTGTTAAAGACAACATTCAAACTATTATTTTAAATTACAATTCCATCAAAACCAAAATAGAAAAATTGAGAACTATTTATTCGGATATGATTATTGCAAATAGTCATAAGAAGATTTTTTTATTTTGTCTGGAATCTTTTAATTTTCAAATAAAATCATTTAGTGTAGATAGTGAAAATCTAAATAAATCTCTATTGCTCTTGTCAAACAGGATTTATTGTGATTATTATAAATTATTTAGACTCATAAAATCCCTGTTTGACGATTATAAATATGCGGTTCCAACCGAAATTTCCAATCCTCCGACTTACGATATCTTAAACCCCTTTTTTGAATATAATGTAAATGACATTTCAAATATGCAATTAAATGTGTGTTTGTTGCTGAATGCTCTCATTGACTATTACAACAATAACAGTGATAATATCCAAGCATATACTTCAAAATCACAAACCGGCATTTGCATTTCCAATTTTGTCAAAACGCTGGAATATGATAATACTGTTTTAAAAGACCAGATTTTTCTCTATCTGAGTTATCTAGACTTTTTCAAAAATACGCAGATTAAACATCTCAGTAAACTTTTGCACAAAATGAATTCTCTTAAAAAAGAAATCAATGATGAAATTAACGATGAAATTAATGATGAAATCCTTCCTCCTACGCCCAATACTGAGACCAAGTCCTCTGTAAGTGAGTGTGAAACCAAGTCCTCTGTAAGTGAGTGTGAAACCAAGTCATCTGTAAGTGAGTGCGAGACCAAGACATCTGTAAGTGAGTGTGAAACCAAGTCCTCTGTAAGCGAGTGTGAAACCAAGTCCTCTGTAAGTGAGTGCGAGACCAAGTCCTCTATGCATAGCAATTATGAAGATTATGATTGCGACCTTCCATATTTAGAATTAACTACTCTTGGAAATATTGCCAAAACAAGTCGCAGCGAAACTATCAGTTCTGATATGTCAGATATATCATCTTCTGTTAAATCAACAATTGCAACTACATCCACTGAAAAAAAAAACGAAAAATCCATAGAGCAAAATGTAGAAGAAAAACCCGCGAAAAAAAAAGGAAGACCAAAAACAAAAGACAACGCCAAAACCAAATTAGACAAGAAAAAAGAGGACACCGATTCTAAAGGGTGCTTCGCACCCGACACATCTGCCAAAGAGTCCACCGACGCATCCTACGAAAATACAGAAAATTTTGGCGTCACCATAGACCAAATTAATGCACTTTCCGACACTGTTGCTATGGTTATTTCTGAATAAAAATCGCAAATTTATTTCTACACAGGTGTAGTAATAAATCTTCTAGGTTCGTGACATATAAAAGTGCAAAGGTTTAAATAATCAAATAATCATTGTTTTTTTTCGGTTTCGGGTTCGGTTTTAATTTCCGTGTATTTACCGCAGCAACAGATTTTGTGCGAACCCTGCTCTTTGCTTTCGGCGATTTTATTATTTCACTATTTTTGAACAATTTATCTGCCTTGACAATCTTTTTTGTTTTGGTATTTTCATTCGGTCTGTAATTTAAAAACCATTCATCATATTCTCGCGTCCCTTTTTTTGATACCAACTCGGCAAATTTTTGCGCCTTTGATGCACGAATATCCTCCATCGTCGGTTGTTTTCCATAACATTTCATAGAGAATCGCCTCAATAATCCTTTTTGATTAAGACGATTGTTCTCTTGCAAATTATATAAATACTCGGCAAGACAACTCAATCTGTCTTTGTAATAATAGATTTTCTTTGTATACATAAATGCCAAATAAAATGTCAATATCGTATCTATTGTTGCCACATTAATCTCTTTGTTTCCTACATTTACTGTATTATAATTGTGGCACGCAATCGGTTCATACAAAAACGCGATTGATTCTTTTCCCATTTTTATTTCTATGTGGCGAGGAACTATTTCGCCAATCTCCGCGTGCTCAATTATGACGATTTTGGTGTATCCACTCTGCTCCAATTGTTCCTTTATTATCAACGCCACCTTTTCTGGATTTTCTATTATCACATCAAAATCTGGGATTTTTGCCAATTCCTGTTTCACATTTTCCTTCATATATTTCGAATATAATCCGCACGCATATCCGCCAAAAAACACGGCACCTTGGGATGCCAATTCATCGCGCACAATAGAGAATATTTCTTCCTCGATTTCCTCTATTGTTAAATTTCTTTTATCTGTTGAAAAATATTTGGGCGCAGTGCTCATTTTTCGCTGAAATTCTATGGCATTGCATTTTGTATTTGCCTTAAATGGATAATGTTTGTTTAACAAATTCAACCTTTTATGAACCTTCTCCCAACGACTTAAATCGCCGTTTGGTCGCGATAACTCCAAAAACATACCCATCCTCAAAAAATCCGGCGATGCATACTTTATTCCCGCAATCTTGATAGAGGCAGCATACAATTCGTCAAATATCATTGAATGCAATTGTGTTATGTCCGCAATCGGCAAAAAATTCACATACACCTTGTATGTTCCGTGATGAACTCCTGCCTTCGCCTCTACTTCTTTATATCCATTTTCTTTATATATATTTGCCAACTCTATTGCGTGGTCCATTGCCGAATTTGAATAAAAATCATAATCGGGAACCTCTATTTCCTTGTTGTAAAATTGGTCGTCTTTTGGCAAAATATTGTTTATTGCTGTGCCGCCATAACAAATTACGCGTTTTAACTTTAAGAAATTCTCTAAAATTCCTATTATTTTTTTCACATCATCGTTTTGCGCAACCAACTGACCCTGTTTTTTTTCTCCTTCGTCCACTGCCTTTCGCAATATTGCCAATTCACATTCATTAAATGTCATCTTGTCTTCACACAGTGCATTGTCATATTTTGGCATCTGCCTGTTACAAATATATATTATCGCCAGAAATATATATTTCCTCGTCCCCCTTCCCACACTTATTTTTCCGCATTTTTTTTATTTGAATTGCGAATAAATTCGCCTAATGTGCAAAATGACGATTCACAATCATTGAATATTTCTTCGTAGTTTTTCAATTCGTCGGTTTGTCTATAAAACGGCACCAAAAACATCTGCACTGGCAATTTCTCCAATGTCTCTTTATTTGGATATGTCATTATGTTTCCGCCAATCTCCGGCGGCGCAATCATCATAAATGTTTTCACATCGGTGCGCCCCGTTTTGTTATTAACCATTATTACACTTTGTGTTAAATCATAATATTCACTGTATGAATACTTGGGCAAATCCACGCTGCCACTTATCATTCCAACCTGCGGTGTTAATGATTTTTCGCCGTATTTATCATAATCCGGCGCAGATAATGCATCCAATATAATTACCACTCTGCCCATAATATGTTTTATGGGTGTGCTTCCATTCACCTTAATCGTTTCTGTGTTGCCATATAATTTTTTTCCAAAAACTTCATTTAACAATTTTGATATCCGATTGTATGCTTCCTTGCTGTTGTTTTTAATTCGCAATTGTATAAACATAGGGTCATTTGTATTGGAAAATGCATTTGACGCCACCACAATCAATGCATTCTCTAATGATAAAGTTAACCCTGTTTGAATTGTTCTGTATTCAGGGTCCTCAGAATATGATATGTATTCTACATTGTCACGCGTGTAAATTTCGAAATCCAATAGGCGACAACCGCGACCAATTGCAAATAAAACAGCATCTTTGCTGGCAGTTTTGTTAATAATGGCACTGTTGTATGACGATTTAATCATAAATTCGCGCAACGGAAAATCCTGATATTTTGTGTCAATGGGTTTAATTTTTAATTCTAGACCTTTCTTTTCTGCCGACTTCTGCAATTCTGTTATTTCTTCTGACACTGTTGCTTGAAACCCCTCTTTGTTTGTTTCTTTTGTGTTATTATCTATCTCTGTTTGAATTTTTTTTTTAATCATTGTGTTCTCTTGCATTAAACTGTGAATTATGAAAAATGATGCAACTATTATCACTAAAATCAACAATTTTTTTATAATGTGCATTTCAGTATTTATACACTATGCACAAAAAATATTACAGACACTATATTTCTCTATCTATATTATTATTATGGCAGGAGGTTTATTAAATATTATTTCCGAAGGGAATAATAGCATTATTCTTACAGGAAATCCTAGCAAAACATTTTTCAAAGTAACTTATTCTAAATATACTAATTTTGGTATGCAGAAATTTCGCATTGATTATGACGGACAACGCGATTTACGCCTGTCTGAACAGTCTGTATTCACTTTCAAAATCCCCCGACACGCCGACCTTCTTATGGATACTTATGTTGCCGTCACGCTTCCTCACATTTGGAGTCCCATCCATCATCCTTCTCCTCAAACAAATAATAATTGGTCTTCCTATGATTTCCGTTGGATTAAAAACATTGGCACACACATTATTAAAGAAATTGAAGTCCGGTGTGGCAGTTTCACTTTGCAAAAATATTCCGGCGAATATTTAGCCGCGATGGTCGAAAGAGATTTCGATGTAAATAAAAAAAATTTGTTTTATTCTATGACAGGCAATGTTACTGAATTAAATGACCCCGCAAACGCCCAAGGTCGTGTCAATTCTTATCCATCGGCATATTACACCACCAATACTTTAGGGTCTGAACCCAGCATTCGCGGTCGCACTTTATACATTCCACTAAATACTTGGTTCTGTTTAGATAGCAGATTGGCATTTCCTTTAGTGTCGCTTCAATACAATGAACTCAGCATTACTGTTACTATGAGACCGGTTGAAGAACTTTATCAAATCCGTGATGTGTATGACACTGTTAATAATAATCCTATTATGAAACCGGACTACACTCGTGAAGAAATGTTATTTTACCGGTTTTTGCAAACTCCGCCGGCAGTTAATTTAAGTCCCGAGAATTATCAAAACAAAACCACCACTTGGAATGCCGATGTCCATATTTTAGCAAATTATTGTTTTCTTTCTAAAGATGAAATACGCAATTTTACTGCCGAAGACCAAGTCTATCTCATTAAAGATGTTTTTGAATACAGATTTGAAAATGTTACGGGGGCGAAAAAACTTAAAGTCCTCACTACAGGAATGGTTGCAAACTGGATGTGGTTTTTGCAACGCAACGATGTTTATATGCGAAATGAATGGTCCAATTATACCAACTGGCCTTATCGGGTTGTTCCCGGCAATGTCAGCAATGCTCCTGTGAATGCCATTGATGAAAATTTCGTGCTTGATGTTACTGGCGACCCCATTGGACCCTTTTTGAATCCATCCGGTGCTCAAACCGGATATTTTGTCACCAATGAATTTAATGTGGAAAACCGCAAAGAAATTTTAGAAACTATGGGCATTCTCTTTAATGGTGAATACAGGGAAAATCTATTGACCCGTGAGGTGTATGATTATATTGAAAAATACACGCGAACTACCGGTTTTGCTTCCGAAGGTCTCTATTGCTACAATTTCTGTTTGAACACGAATCCGCGGGAATATCAACCATCTGGCGCCATTAATATGTCTAAATTCAAAACAGTTGAGTTGGAAATTAATACTTTTGTCCCCCAAATTGATTTGCAAAATGCAAATTATCAAATTATTTGCAATGATGATGGCGTGGTCATTGGCACAAATGCGGCAACTTGGCGTTTATATGAATACAATTATAATCTGACTCTGTTTGAAGAAAGATATAATGTGCTTTCATTTGTTGGTGGATACTGCGGGTTGATGTATGCCAGATAATATGTGTGTTATATATAACTGAAAAGTAATCACAATTATATATAATGAATGATTTTGAATTTAGAACACATTTGAGAACTTCGGAAATAGAGAAAAATAACTTTTCTAATATGCAATTGTTGAAATCCATTTACGATGATTCCTTTGATATTGCCAATGAGTTTTTTCATAGTAGTTTTGAAGGGTTTAAAAAAAATACCAAAAAAGAAGTCGTTGCAACTGCTAAAAAAGTAGAAAGTGCCAAGAAAAAAGCAGATGCTGCTAAAAAAAAGGTTGATGAGGCAAATAAAAAAGTGGAAGATGCAAAGAAACAAGTAGAAGATGCAAAAGAAAATGCAGAAGAGGCAAAAGATGATGTGGCAGAGGCAAAAGATGACGCAAATGATGCAGAAGAAAGTGCTGCTGCTGCCGAAGATGATGCTGCTGCTGAGACCGAAGATGCCGATGGTGCCGATGAAGAATTTGCTAATTATAGCGATAGCGATAGCGACAATGATGACCAACAACACCTGTTTGAAGGGTTTAAAAAAAGTAGTAGCAAAAAGAAAAGCAGCAGTAGCAGTAGCAAAAAGAAAAGCAGCAGCAGTAGTAGTAGCAGCAAATCCAAATATCCCGAAACTATTCCATCTCCCGATTTAATTGGATGGACAGTCAAAAAAGCAAACGGCACTAAAAATGACGAAAAAATGATAAAGAATATTCTCAATTCTATCTTTGTGACATTTATCTCTTTTTTAATTGCACACAATTGGTATTATAACATCTTTGTGAATCCCACTAAATTTCGTTTTGAAGAATCTCTATCGTTCTTGAAAGAAAATGAATTTATCCACTTTTTCTCTATTTATGTTGTTCAAGTTGTCCAAAGTATTGAAACCTACATTGTGGAAAATATTCCTAAAAAAATTGAATCCTTTATGGTCACTTCAAATTATGGAAAACGCTCGGTGTTTTTTTTTATTTTATTCGCATCCCTCTCCACTGTTCCATATTTTCTAAAACAATTGCAATACATTTTTGAATATTTGCGAACCCAATTGAATCGCATCATACACATTTTTAATGGTCCCAGTGACAAAATCGGCACATCACTCGCAAAATTATTAAACGATGCTGCTTCAAAAATATTTGATTCTATATTTGCTTTTAAGGGCAATGCATTTTTGTCTTCTATTATTGGAATCACTTTTGTTGTCAAATATATGGGAAATGTTATGGTTGACCACTCCAAAGGCATCATTGAAAATGCCACCGAAGTCATTCCATCCTTCTTTACAAAACTTCTTGCCGGCAATATCTTCTACATTATTTATCTTGTTTTCAAATTTTCCATTTTTTACCAACCAACCATTGCTTTTTCTTCCTTCATTATTGCAGTCTACATTTTCTATTTTTCAATAGTCCGTTTGTTTAATGTTAATGGGTTTTCACAATCTTTTTCTGTCATTGAGGAAAACATCAAACATATGAATGACAGTAGAGTCTTGTTTGGATATGATTTGTTGTCTAAATACAAAAATAATGTTGAAGATGCTCTTCGATTTATTATGCAAAATTCTCATCAAATTATCTTTTTAATTATTCTAAAAATCAATATTGGAAATATATTAAATATGAATTCCATTTATTTAAAAACTGCCACAATTGCTGTTGGAATTGCCTCTGCATTGGCAATTCTATATTCCGTCTTGGAAAAATACGGCATCGGCAAATCTGAAGTTGCAGAATTAAACAAAGAATTTGAAGAACTCTCCCAAGAAATTAAGGGGGTTGCCGACACTCCCATTAAACCAAATCTTAATTTGTTTGACAAAATATATAAACCATTCAAAAGTGTTTAGAAAATAACATTTTTATTACTCCATAATGCCCAAAAAAGTTTCTCATACACCAAAATTAAAAAAAAAATATTATCCATTGGTTTCTGTATGCACTCCCACCTTTAATCGACGTCCTTTCATACAAACTATGTTTAAGTGTTTCTTAAATCAAACTTATCCGAAGGACCGCATTGAGTGGATTATTGTCGATGATGGCACCGACAAAATTCGCGATTTGATTCAGGCGTCAGGCATTAAACAAATTAAATATATTGAAGTGGAACAAAAAATGTATCTTGGCGCCAAACGCAACTTGATGCACAGTCACTGCAATGGCACAATCATCGTTTATATGGATGACGATGATTATTATCCGCCTGACCGCATTGAACACGCGGTTGATGTATTGACCGCAAATCCAAATGCACTATGTGCGGGGTCTAGTGAAATATATATTTATTTTAAACACATACAGAAAATGGTGCAGTTCGGTCCTTATAATAAAAATCACGCCACTGCGGGCACTTTTGCTTTCAAGTCAGACTTGCTTAAAATTAGCAAATATGAAGAGACCGCGGCACTTGCCGAAGAACGCGCATTTCTAAAAGATTATACTGTGCCGTTTGTTCAATTGGACCCAATGAAAACTATTCTTGTGTTTTCACACGAGCACAACACTTTTGATAAACGCCGATTGCTGGAAGCAGGTTATCACGAAACAATGAAAGAGTCCCCCAAAACAGTTGAACAGTTTATTAAGTTATCACACGAAGCACCTATTAAAAAATTCTTTATGGAAGATATTGATGGATTGCTTGCCAATTATGCCCCCGGAGAACCCAAAATGAAACCCGATGTGCTAAAACAAACTGCCGAAATACTTGAACAACGCCGCAAAGAAATTGAAGAAGAATATGCCAAAAAGAATAATAAAATGATTTTGCAAAGACCGAATGAACAATCTGTTGAAATCACTCCCGTACAAGCAGTTGAAATTATAAAATCACAACAACAAGAAATTGAGAAAAAAAATTCTCACATTGCCGAATTGGAAAAAATCATACAGAAATTATTATCTGAACAATCATCTAATCCTGTTGCTGTTGCCAATCCTGTTGCTAATCCTGTTGCTGTTGCCAATCCTGTTGCTAATCCTGTTGCCAACCCTGTTGGAATTTCTAACACCAATCCCATTAATAAGGGCGAACCTCTTTTTAAAATTTCCGATTTTATGAACAAAAATTGATTCTTTTTCGATTTTTAAAAACAAAAGCAAAAGAAAAAAATTAATACAATGCATAAAATATATAATTTACACAACGCTGTTCACAAAGAAAATATGGCAGCATTTGATTATGACTGGACACTTGTGTGTCCTAAAGACGGCAAAACCTTTCCTTCTAATACTGATGACTGGAAATGGTTGTATCCATCTGTTCCAGATATTCTCAAAGATTATCACGAAAAAGATTTCATGATAGTCATATTCACCAACCAATCCAAACTGTGGAAACACACGCAAATACAAAATGCATTAAACACACTCAATATTCCTGTTTTCATTGTTGTTGCCACTGACCGTTCTCTCTACAAACCATCAATTACCCTGTTTGACTCTCTTGTGGGAAATTCACACATCAATAGAGAAACCTCGTTTTATGTTGGAGATGCTATGGGAAGACCTTGCGATTTTGCCAACACTGATTTATTATTTGCTAAAAATATGAATGTGCGCGCCTTCTCCCCTGAACAAATATTTGTGTCTAATGCGTCCGTAGTTGCACCCACAATACACATTGAATTGTTGTCAGAACCCGAAATTATAATTCTTGTGGGGTTTCCAGGTTCCGGCAAATCCACTATTGCAAAACATATTTGTCAAAATAATAAATATGTGCATATTGAAAGTGATATTCATAAAACAACTGCAAAAATGCTTAAAGCATCATTGCCGCATATTTCTGAAAATAAATCCATCGTATTTGATGCCACCAACAGTTCTTCCAAAAAAAGAAAAGAATTTATTGACTTTGCCAAATCAATAAATTATCATATTACCTGTATTTATGTTTCAACATCTTCGGAAATATCATTTCAAAGAAATGTTCTTAGAAGTGAAGATAAACAAGTTCCTAAAATTGCCTATTCTGTTTATTCAAAACATTTTGTTCAACCGTGTCAAACAGAAGGATTTCGACTCATCACCGTGTGATTTACTCATCCATATCTAAATCATCCATATCTTTGATTTCCGTTTTTTTCACATTTCTGTCTAAATATCTGTATATGCGTTTTATGTCCAATTTGTTGATTTCGTAATTCTCAAACATCGTCTCTATTGAATTCATTGTTGCCGAGTCATTTAAAAAATCTGCATTCTTTGTCATATAGAATAATCTCATCTCCTGAAAAAATGCTATCAAATCCTTGCGGTCCATATCCATCTTCTTGCACAATTCGTGTATGAACTCTATGTTGTTATACTCCGTTGAATACTTTGTTAATACTTTTGTAAATCGGATTTCGTCTTGTGCTATTTTCACTTTTTTTTTATTTTGTGCAATCATTTTGTGAAATATTCGGTTGTTGTTAAAGGTTTTCATTAAACTGCTCATTTCGTTAAATTGCCATATTTGATTTTGAAATGTGATTCGGTCTATGTAATCTGCATAACACATATTGTCCAAAAATCGCAGATAAAATGGCAATGACTGTTTTGCCGGCATCACATCCACAATGTTTTCGTGAAACAATAGAGCAACTACGGTTCGGTCAGTTTCATTTAACACAATGTTGTGTTCCTCTATGTTGTATGGTTTTGTTATCAACATCTGTGTGATTTTATTTGTATCCTCATTAAATGTTTTCACATTGAGAATCTTCTTTAATACAGTGTCGTCTATCAATTCCGGTTTTTTAATACACAACTTCTGTATGAATTCCAGTTTTCGCAAATCTCCCATTGCATAATTTTTCACAACTTCCTGTTTCTCTATTGTCATTTCTGGGAAAATCCGTCCAATCAACATTTTCATCTGGGGTTGCGTCGGCGTCTTTAATTCAAATACATTGCACACCTTCATCAATTCCTTGATTTTCTTATCTATGTTGTAATTTCCAATACAGATGATCGGATTTAGTGTCGTGTTTTCCTGTTTCTGCTTCTTTGTTTTCTTCTGTCTTATTAGTTTTATCAAGGCGTTCAATCCTCCTTTGTCGCCACTATTCATTCCGTCTATCTCGTCCATTAATATTGCTATTTTTCGCGTCTTCTTATACATCATATCCAACACATTGCGTGATGATATATTGTTGCTCGCTATTGCATCTATCAATGATTTGTTTCGTACATCGCCCGCATCATACTTTATTACATCGTAGTTTAATTCCTTCAAAATGCTCGTCACAAATAATGTTTTTCCCACTCCCGACGAACCATAAATGTAAAATCCCTTCTTGTAATTCGTATTCTTATATTCCTTTTCAAAATTCATTAATATTGCTTTTATCTCTTGTGCTGCCTTTTCCCTTTCAAATATCTCATTTAATTCTTGCGTGTTGATTTGTAATTCTCGTGTCTTTATTGCCATTTTGTATTATTTGTAAATTATTCTCTATCTACAAATAATTCATAATTATTATTTAGTCTTTAAACGCACCTTGCATCATTTATTTGGAAAATGCGCTGAAATCTGCGGTAATTGGTCTGAAATTCGTTCCCTTTGACTGCAATGCGCCATTGTATGAATACATATCCACAGGAACTGAATCCACCATTCCGATTCTGGATTGTCCGGGTTTATATATTCCTGTATTATTTCGGTTGTAACCATTGTTGTATGACTGATTGTATCCGACACGCATTGTGTTGTTTGACAAAAGATCACTCAATCCCGAACCGGTTGATTTTAATAAATCTGCTGCCGTTCCTATTGTTCCGCCTACCAAATTTGCTGCTGTTCCCACTGTTCCGCCCACCAAATCTGCTGCTGTTCCTGCGGTGCCAGTTATCACATTGCCTGCCGCATCCACAGTTCCGGTTATTGTGTTGCCCGCGCTTTTGCCAATGGATGCTGCCGCGCTTGAGGGTCCTTTTACATCACTGATGTTATTATCACCATCACTAAATGCCAATGATTTTCCATCTTTTGTCTTTGTTCCGCATCCGCCAGAACCACCACAATCGGTGCATAATCCACCTGTGTTACAAGATGGACACGCGGGACATACTGGGGGAACCACCTCGGTTTTTAACATATATTGTGACCATTTTAAATAATCGTCCATCATCTTATCTGAGTTGTCGTCGCCGTCGCCCTTTTTCACTGACCCGGATGTGTCTTCTTCTTCTTTGCTGCCGGATTCACTATATATTAAATTTACTAACACAGATTCAATGCCGGATGATAATTGAACACAAGTATTTGCAAATGTCATAATTACTGTCTCTTCGCCGGTGGGCCAGTATAATATTGTGTTCTTTCCTGAGATGTCACTTACAAAATATGGAACATATGAATAAACAAAGGTTGATGATAAATTCTTATCTGTTGTTTTGTCTGTGTAAATGTTTGTTGGTCTTATTAATATGCCGGGTTCATTCATCTTTCTTGCATATACATTTACTCCTGTTGCTGACATATTGGTGAATCCGTCTGTTACTCCAGACCCAGTAGAACTGGAAGAACCGGTAGAACTAGAAGAACTGGAAGAACTAGAAGAACTAGAAGAACTAGAAGAACTGGAAGAACTAGCAGACTCTGCCTCAGCAATGCCGATTAGAAGATTTCCATTTACTTGGTCCATTTTAATATTTTTGGCAATTTGCAACACATTTCGTTTAGAACTGTAATACGGGTCAATCACAAAAGTATTGTCATAACTATCACTGCTGATGCGTTCATAATCAGCATTCTTAATTAGAGTGATTGTGTTTTCAGTTGTAAAATTAACAGTTTTCTTCAAATCACTGTCTTCGTAAAAATACATATTTTGGATTTTATATGAACCAGGTGCATTTACATCTTCTTTCACATTGGTAATATCAAAAGTCATAAGATAAGTGTTCTTTTTCCAACACACAACATTTAATTGATTCGGTTTGGCATCAGTATTAAATACCAATTTAATAGACCCTGTGTAAGGAGTAATAAAAGCATTGGTCACGATTTTTTTAACAGAACCTCCAAGAGTCACTTTGGGGTCATATGACAATTTCGAAATGTTGTTTGAATCGCTATTTCTGTAATACAAAATAATTGAAGTTATCTTGTTTGTAGAATCAACTGCAACTTTGTAAATATTTCCATTCTTCGGGTCATAATAAAAATTATTTGAAATATTTGCCAATCCCTTGTAATATGTATCATAATCACTCAAAGACTCAAAAGGATTACTGTCAGATGCATTTGCAAATCCATCAATCCTGTTTGAATAAAAAGATGCTGCTATTAATATCAACAATAGTATCAAAAATAACATAAGTGGTCCAAATTTAAATTCAAACATTGTTTTTTGTTAATATATATTCTATTACGAAAAATATACTTTATGTTCCTCAATAAATATGTGTAAACCAATTAAAAATTTGTTTACACATATTAGAAAATGCCTATTAAACAAAATCCCACACCACTTGCACCTTTTCATTCTGATGAGAATGCCTATGAAATCGGCATTGATGAAGCAGGTCGCGGTCCCCTATTTGGTTCTGTTTTTATTGCTGCTGTAGTTTTACCTAAAGATGCGTCTTCTTTTCACCACGAATGGATGCGTGATAGTAAAAAAATTAAAAACAAAAAAGTAATGTCTGAACTTGCCAATTATATCAAACAAAATGCCCTCTATTGGAATATTCAATCTGCCGATTCGGACACCATTGACCGATGCAATATTCTGCGTTCCGTTATCACTTGTATGCACGGTTGCGTTTCTAATATTGTCACACAAATGAAGAATGATTCTAAATCTGTTTCGAATGGTCTTCTTCTTGTCGATGGCAATTATTTCAATCCTTATGTGAAATATGATGATTCCATTGATGAGTTCTTTAATATTCCTCATCTCACCGTTGAAAAAGGTGATGCCACATATTCTAGCATTGCTGCCGCATCTATACTTGCTAAAGAAGCGCACGATGCGCATATTATGGAATTGTGTGCTAAATATCCCATTTTGTGTGAAAACTATTCACTTGATACCAATGTCGGATATGGCACTAAAGCACACATCGAAGGTATTAAAACACACGGTGTTACACAGTGGCACAGAAAAACATACAATATTTGCAGAGGCGAAAAAGAGAATCACATCGAGGAAAATTAGTATCCTGTTTCAATGTGATTTTCCCATCCAATGTGTTTGACATACCCGTGTGGATCATCCAATGTGTATGCAAAATATCCGAGTTTTCTGTATTCATTATTTATTGTGTATTCGCCTTCCATTGGATAAGTTTTCCCATTTTTAACCGTTGTTTTGCAATGATTAAAAAACGGATGCAGAATATAGATGTCCTCGGTTTTTCTTAATCCTGGATTAAATGTTACACCACACCATGTGTAAATAACACCATTGTAAATGTAGGAAAAATCTCTTTGCATTTCATAGTATCCGCGCATTTTATCATCAAACACAATTTGATGTGACGAAGTTTCGTGATGTGGTCTTAACCATACCGTGAATATTTTTTCATTTGGATTTTCATCAAACACTCGTTTGGATTTTTCGATAAATTGGGGTTGTAAAAATTCCCAATCTTCCTCGCAATGAAATACATATTTTGTTCTTACATAGGAATACAATTTGTCGATGCTTTTTATTTGAGATATATTGGTTTTGTTATAAAGAGATGTGATGTTCAAAGCATCCTTGTATTTTTCAACCACAGATTCATTGCACCCAATGATGCCAGAATCATCCAATATTATTGTTTTTATTATTGGATATGTGTTTGTCTTGACAAATGATTCCAATGTTTTCTCTAGGAGATAAGGACGATTGCAAGAAGTTATGACCATTGTCACATCATCGGTGTTTGACAATTTATTATGCTTCACTTGTTTGATAAGTTCCTTGTTTTGTTCATATAAACGAAAATCCTCAAAATCTGCGACATCAAACTCTTCAAATAACTCTTTGTTCCGTTGCATTTTAACGTGCTCAAACCAATTGTCAGCATCTCCGCGAGTCCCCTTCACATTTATGTAAAAATCAAGCGACTGCAAATTGTAATGGTTTATTAATAATTTTGCATCAGGCGAGTCAATAATGTGCAAACCCTTTCCTAAAACATTTTGTTTGTGAATGTCAAAACTTTGGAAACAAGAAGTTTGGAATATTCCTTTGTAACCAAAACAACGCAAATGTCTGCCAGACCCACGAGGCAATGCACGCGCCGTAAATCCTTCTACCACCGAGTTTGGTTGCAATATATGGTCATTGCTGCCAAAATGTGCCCAATCCACGACAATTTGGGCGTAATCGGAAAACTCACTCAATGCCTGTTTGATATCTATTGTTTCCGGACTATACAAGAATTCATCCAAATCCAATATACTCATCCATTTTGAAGTTGGTAATAGAGGCGTGAAATATTTTCTATATATTTGTGTTTGTCGACCCACCTCCTTTGTTACTATGTCGTTGTGAAACAGTGTAACGCGGTCTGCATATTTTGCAATTATTTCCATATAAGAATCTGTGCTGAAATCGTTGACCAAATATATATGGTCAACCCCGTGGAATAAATAATGACTTATCCATTCATCTAATATATGAGATTCGTTTTTGAATATAGAACACACTATGAAATCATGCATTGAATATACAATAGATGATTTTATTTTCTATGCTAGTTTTTATTACACAAATAAATTATCCAAATGTCTTTTGTAAATTTTCATAACTTCGGTTGTTTTGTCCATTGTGCTATATCCCAACAAGAAATCGTCATATTTTTCATCATACAGGAATCCAAGCACATATTCCACTTGTTTACCTTCCATTGTGAAATACTTGGTCCAGCGTTTTACCTTGCCTGTTGCATTATCCAATGCAATAATTATGTGATAGTAATATCTGCGGGTCTCATAGGATACTGTGTGACAGAGAAACCAAGTCTCGGACCCAACCTTTATTCCATTGCACGACCCACGCACATTTGCAAAAAACGGCGGCAATTCGTTGCAGTCCTGCACAACTATCTTCTTTCTGAGGTCTGGTTCATACAGTGAAAATGGATACCATCCATAGACTATTTTTAGTGCGCCTTTTGTGTAACTATTGCCAGCAACTTCATATAAAGTCCAATTTTTCTCTATTGTGTCGCCCGTCAATAGTGTTGAATCTGTTTTGCCTGTTTCCATATTAATTGTGCCAAATTCTATTCCCATTTTTGCACCCTTGCCTTCGGGTAATCCGCGGTTTGCCGTAAAATACACCTTGTCATTATGTTGAAATAAACGCACATCTTCTAATCCCACATACAAATCATCCAATTCTCTATTGTAGTCCAACACAAACTGCTTCTCCACAACTCCTGTTTTTCTGTCATACAATGTCATCACATTCTTCGTCTCAATGTGCTCCATGTTTATATAATTTCCCTTCTCATCAATGTGATAATTCACATAGCGCACATTGATGAGGATTTGGTCCTCGCCAAAATAACACATCGTGGGCGTGCTGTTGTAAAAATTATTGTAGGATTTTATTACTATCGGCGTTGTCAGTGATACTGGGAATCCATCTGCAGAAGGTGAAATGCTTAGTGCTCTGCATTTCTCCCTCATTTTTTCTGCATAAAACTTGTAATTAGACAATATATTCTTTCTAATGCTGTTTTCCACAGTGGGCACTGCCATAACGCGCATACACAATTCTGCTATATCCATTCCACTCGGATTGCAATAAAATCCCGAAATAGTATATTCATAATCAATCTTGTAATCATACACATCGTTCTGCACAAACAAATGGTCCAATGTTTTTCCTCGCGTCTTTTCCAACTGTGGTTGGACCATTTTATATAATTCATACACCAATCTGTGTTTGGATTTTCCACGATAATATGTCATCATTTCATAAATGTTTTCTAAACGGTTGGGAAATTTGTCATATCCCTCAAACCAACTTGCCAGCGCCTTCTCGTGCTCGCCCAGCGCCTGATAACATTTTCCTATGTTGTAATAACTCTGCCAGATTTCCTCTATCCAACCCCCGATTTCTATGCGCTTCTTGTATGTCTCTATCGCCTTCTCTTTTTGTCCATTCTCCCTGTAACTGTTTGCCAAATAAAATGTGTAGCGGTCATTATTGGGTTTTTCCTCTAATCCGCGCAACAACAGTCGGATGTCGCGCTCATATTTGTCTGCCTTGGCACCCCCATCGCCCACATCGTTGATAAACAACATTTCCTTACTTATGTTTAAATATCTGCTGTTTGGCGGGGTCTCTATCACCTCGTGTGTTACACCCCAATATTTGATTCCAATATTGTTTTTCACCACACGAACATTCTTGTATGACATAGTGCGCGACCCTTGAAATATGTAATGCGCCTCCGCACATTGCAATTGACATTTGAAGGATATTGCGTCAAATGATTTCCCCCTCTCCAATATCATATCTGCATCCATCAATAAAATGTAATCCGCATTCTCTTGTTTTTCACACGCCAATAGAGAATGTGTGCGATTATATCCAAAATCGCGAAATGGTTCCTCTATTACCTTTCCCATTATGTTTTTTGCCTTGAAATATTCCTCTATCATTGTAGGCGTCCCATCAGTGCTTCCTGTATCACAAATGCAATAACTGTCAATAATGTCACACACGGAATCTAATAACCGGCAAATAATTTTACTCTCATTCTTCACTATCATATTTAAACATAGTTTAGGAATCTGATTGCTAATAGTTGTCATGGTAATACTATTCTTGTTTGACAATTTCTAAATAGTTTTTGTGTTTTATCTCTATCTGTAGATTATAATGGCATCTGCTAGATTATTTAATGATGAAGCGCGCATTCGCAAAAGAAATGCCATTGATACCTATACTGGAAGATATGCATTAGATACCCCCGGAAATGGTGTTGATTTACCCTTTAATGCCGACCCTCATATTAGAATTCAACATTGGGGTGGCAATTTCTGCACAAATATGTTGGATATTGATAGCGATTTGCGTGGTATGACTCGCCCTCTTAATTTTCGCGATTATTTAGAAAATAGTCAGCACAAACAATTTAGTGTGACTCCGAAACCTCTGAATTCTAATCCCAAAATTACGAATTATGTTACAGATGAATCTCGTGTCACTTGTCCTGCTTGGGTTCATAGAGAACAAGAACTCGACCGATGGAATGGCACTTTAGGTGCCACACGTCTCGGTACCGACGGCACCTTGGACCCCACTCAAAATAATCCCATTGATTTGAAATTTTTAAATAAACCTTTTTATGAAAATCTAAATACTCGCATCTTGGAAAAAGACTATTTTAAACCCAAATGGACTAAATCTGGAGGTTTTTCTGAACCCACCCCATACAATAAATAAATGCCTTCCTCACACAATTATATATTCAAGATATTATATATAATTCTATATTAAAAATGGAACTAGCAATACCTTTAGTAGCACTTGGCAGTTTATATATTGTGTCAAATCAATCAGAAAAAAATAAAAAAGAAGGTTTTGAAGGGAAGTTGCCAAATATAAATGTCCCCGATCGCAATTATCCTCCTCCCACCGATTCTTACACAACTGAAACTGATGTCACTTCTGAACTTGCCACTCTCAATAAATACAGCGGCACTTCTGCTTACACTGACAAATATTTCAATCCTCTTTCCAAATATTCTCTTGTCAATCAAACCCCTGCTGCCAATTCCAACTTGTATCAGAGTCTCTCCGGACAACAAGTGGATGCCGATTATTTCAAACACGGCAATATGATGCCTTTCTTTGGTGGTAAAATCCGGACTTCCACTGAACCAAAAAGCAATGAATCAATCCTTGACAATTATTTAGGAACAGGGTCCGTCCAAATTACCAAATCCGAACAATCGCCGCTTTTCACTCCCAATGAGAAATTGCAACACGCCTATGGTGCTCCTAATATGAATGACTTTTATCAGTCTCGTGTCAATCCCAGTCTCAAAATGAATGGCATTAAACCGTTTCAAGAAGTTCAAGTCGGTCCCGGACTCGGTCTTTCTGCCGACCAAACTGTCGGCACCGGCGGTTATAACTCAGGTACACTTCAACGCGAAAGTTGGTTACCCAAAACAGTTGATGATTTGCGCACTGCCAATAAACAAAAAGCAACCGACACTATGTTGTTGGACCACGAAGGACCTGCCAAAAGTCGGATTACCAATGTCGGCATTTTAGGAGTTTTCAATAAGAACCGCCCCGAAACTGCGTTTGAATGGGGTCCCGACCGTTATTTCACCACAAATGGTGTTGGAAAAGCGCAAACTGCTCAGTCGATTCAGATTGATAAATTTAGCAATCGCGCCGACACTACTGTTGAATATGAGGGTGTCGCACAGAGTCAGAACTCTATTCCTCTCACCCCCGGCGAGATTATGCCCAGTCACCGCACCGAACTTGGACAGAGTCAATTGGGTGTTGCCAATGCCATTGGCAGAGGTTTTGCCAATGATGGCGACTATGGTGTGAAATCCAATCAACTCTATATGAATAATCGTTCATATGTTGCCGATGATAATGGATATTTTGGTGCCGTCAAAAGTGGATTAGGTGCCGTTGTTGCACCTATTTTAGAAGCAATGCGACCTTCCCGAAAACAGAATGTTATTGGCAATATGCGTGTTTATGGTGACGCCAAAACTGCCGTTCCTCAAACCTATTTGTATAATCCGAATGATGCCCCCGCACCCACCATTCGCGAAACCACCGAGGAATCCATCAATCATCTTAATGTCAATAGAGGACAAACCAATAATGCATATTTGTCCACTCCTTATCAATCTGTTTCACAAGAGCGTGATACTACAACCAGAGAACATACCGGTATTGCCGGATATCAAAATTCGGCGCTGCGACCTTATGATGCTGAACTTTCTCATGTGCCGAGTGATATTAAGGCATCCACCATCAATGGACGCTTCGGCAATTCAAACACCAATGTGTTTAATTCCAACATTAACTATCAAGGAAAACCCAAGGATAATGATTTAATAAACAATAGAGAATTGATGCCGAAAATGCCGGCGCAAACACAATCTCTATCTACCTTCGGCGAAATCAATCACCGAACACAACATTTAGAACAAACAAACCGCAATACACCAGATTTGTATGCTGTACTCAATCAAAATCCGTATGCTCTTAAAAGAACATATGCTGCTTAAATCCCTGTTTGATATTTCATTATAATAATCTTTTTATTTATTATAATGTCTTTTAGAAGAATCCAGAGTCGTGCCATCAATCATAATGTTTATTTGGAGAATCGTCTTTCCAATTTTGCCAGTCCTCCCGTTCATACAGGTGATTTGATTGTTGAGAGGGATGAAACCGTCAACGGCAATTTGACTGTTAACAATGATTTGAATTCCACCAATTACTATGCTTCTGGCAATTTTTATTTGCACAATTTTGTTTTAATTCCCGCAGGAACTATTATTCAATTTGCCGGCATTAGTGTTCCCGGTGGTTGGTTAAATTGTGATGGCACTCTTATCAGTGTAGTTTCTTATGCTGACCTGTTTGATGCCATTGGTTACACTTATGGCGGTTCCGAAGAATATTTTAGAGTTCCTGATATGAGAGGACGCGTCGGTGTCGGTTTTGGACAAGGTGTCGATTTAACTGACCGCACACTTGCCGCCACCGGCGGCGAGGAAACTCACGTTCTTACTATTCCCGAAATGCCCACTCACAATCACGATGTTACTGACCCTGGACACGCGCATTCCTATGTAAATAATGTTAATGACCAAGGAGTACAATCTGCTCTTTCAAACGAAACTGCTGCCGACCAAGTTGACATTTCGCAAACAACTGGCACATCATACACCGGCATTTATACCAATAACACTGGTTCTTCCAACGCCCACAACAATATGCAACCCTTTTTAGTTGTTCGCTATTTAATCAAATACTAAATGCATAAACACATAAATTATTATTTATATTTATATTTTATAAATAATGGTCGAGACTATAACAGACCCCAGCAAATCCGGACAAGAATTTAAAACAACATTCTTGTATGACTCCAAAACACTTGTTGCTTCGGTTTATTTTACTCCACTTGTTAAATATAGTCCTACATATAATAAGGTAGTGCGTCTTGTTTCTTCTAGAAAACAATTGGATAAAAAAACTGGACAATATGTCACTTGTTTGGGAATTGCGCCTAGTGATATTAAAGAACAATTGGATACAGTGAATATCAGTCTCTATCTTTTTGTGAATGAAAAAGGCAAATCGGGCAACGACCAAGCATCGGGGTCTTTGCAAATACACAATTGGGATATTGACCCCAATAGAGATTCGCAAGCGTGGATTTGCGATTTATGCAGGAATTCTCCCGACCCATCGAAAAAATCGGCATACTCGCCCGTAAAACCACTATTGCATCTGTTTGAACAACTTGCACATTACATTTTCGGCAAAACAGAAGTATATCTGGAAATAGACCAATCCAACGAATCTGTTTTAAAACCCCTCTATCAAAAATATGGATTTGTTGTTGATGACACTTTCAAATCATCGCACAATCTTCCATATATTACTATGAAAAAAACGATTGTACCCGACCCATCATTTGCTCTTTTTCCGTTTGGTCCTTCCACTTTGTTGTCGTCAAAAAGAACTTATTCGAGTTCATCGTCAACTAAAAAAAAATCAAAAGGTGGCAAACGCACACGACGCTCAAATAGAGAATCTATGTGAATTCCACATCATCTATACCAATCATTTCTGTTCCACGCGTCCAATCCCCCAAAATGGCAATTTCTGTTATTTCATTTAAGATTTTCTTCAATTCTCTATTTCCCACATTTGAAAACCCTCCTGTCATCTCTTTTTTTTTGATTGGCACATTCAACAATGATATCCAGAATGTCTTTGGACTTCCATCATAGTCGGCGTGCGCTGGTATCCACAATTCACTTGTGTTTGACTTCATTATTACTGCCCTGTGTTTCACGCCTTCATTTATGCGTGTAAAATCCCCCGCGAAACTTTGCATTTTGTATGATAACACATATGACTTGATTTTGTGTGTCGGTTTCTCCAACACAAAATACCACAAATCCTTGTCGTCCTTGTTTTTCCAATCTACATTTATCAAGGTGTCTTTTCCGCCAATATATCGACTTAATATGCCGGTGTTATATGTATAGTGGGGTGCTGACTGTGCTTGTGCTTGCACAGGTGCTTGGTGTTGCTTTATTTGCCACCCTTCATTGTCCAACAGGAATTTGTGATGCATTCCTTGAATACAGGTTATGCCAATCAATGCATATGCAATTAATAAAATATTCATTTATTTTATTACTTAAAAAACTTTCATATATATTTAGTTATGACAGATAAAGGACTGCAATATTTGCCCTACACTGCAACCTCTATTTCTGTGTTTGGGCGATTCATCTTTATGTATCTTTTGTATAAAAACAAAAGCACAAATAGTTTGTCGCTGCTGTTTTGCGGATTGAGCATTGCTTCATCCAGTATGTGGATTTACTATAGTGTGCAAAATAACGACTTGCCAATGATAGTTCGCAGTTCCACCGAAATATGCCTGCTGTGCTTGTCGTCAATCTACATAATTCACAACAAACTGGTTGAACCCCGCGCTCAAATATTACCTGTAACGCAAATACAAGAGAATTAACAATGCATTAATGATGAATGCAATAAACCCGGACAACATCAATGAATTATCCTGTATGAAAAATCCGTGAGAAAACCACAGGAAATTTGTTAGCATCATTAGCGCCACCATATAAAATGACAATCCAACTACTGTTTTGGTTTCCCATGTTTTTATTAGTTGCGGCAATGCTTGCACTGTATTTACTGTGGGCGCAAGAATCGCCACAATTCTTGGTAAATATGTTTGCATATTTGTTTGCATTTTTGTATATACATTCTATTGTGACAAATTCTATTTACAAATCCTTGTTGGACAACATATGCATTCCCTTTTCGTAAAATGGATTAACACTTGATAATTCTGTTTCGACATTATTCAATGTAAAATGTTTGCTTTCTAATATCATTGATTTGTCAAAAACACTATTCAATTTAACTGAATCTGCAATATATTTTGTCAACGAACGAACTTTTATTCCTCGTCCGGCATCATATTTTTCAAAATCGTCATTTATGTCAGAATATATTTCTACACCGTATCTTTCAAACAATTGCGGATCAATAATAACAATATTTCCTGTTTGAGTATACCACAGTATCACTGCGTGATTTACTTTTACTTTGCCTACCGGATAACTAAACAATGTGACAAACCCACGTCCTATAGTAGAACAATACTGTTTCAACTGTTGTATATACATTTTTGCCAGGGTTTTATGTCCTTCACTTGTTTTACTTAGATTGTCAAAAGTATCATATATATTTTTGTCATCTGGTGTGTTTGGAACAATTGGGTCAATGATATCAAACATGTCAAATTGTATCCATTTTGTTTCTAATGTGGCATTTGCATACAATCTGTTTGATATATCGCCATTGTCCATTTTCACACTATTTATTAAATTGCGCACATGGGTCTCGAATGACACGGATTTCATAAAAAATAGCGCATTTGATGCACAAGTCCCTTTTGGATTATCATACACCAATAAATGTTTGCCTGCTTCAAGAATCCTAGACAAGACTTCGGAGTCACTCCACATTGATAAAGAGTCAATTGCTATGGGATTAAAAATAAAAAATAAAATTAATAGGATGTAGAATAAACCAAATTTGGTGCCGCCTTTTATGGTGTATTTTCGCCGCGTTTTTTTGTGTTTGGTTGTTCTTCTCTTTTTGTGCATAGTTTTTCCGCCTTTTATTAATTTGCTCAATATGGGGTTTGATAAATCATTTGATATCTGTTTTAATATGTTTTCACACATTTGCTCGGATGGCGACACATTAAGAGGAATTCTCATGTGTGTTGTAATTTTTTTTATTATCATTCTTATAAATTATAATAAAATATTATTTCAGTTGTGCATCTAATTATGGCAATGTGTTTTTCGAAATAAGTAACCTTTGATGCTTAGTGTTTGATCTCTAATTCGTTGAACCAGCAATTTATTTATATGCCAATCTTTCTATAATGCAAAACATAGTTCTTCATATGATGAATTTTCAATATGTCCATAATATTAGGGGCGCACGAAACACAAATGCAAAATGTATGTATGATATTTTGAAAACACATTGTCCCGATAAAACAATAGAGGTTTTGCCCGCAATTATAACTTCATATAATGCCGATGATGCTTCTAAATCAAGTGTAGTTGTCAGTTTGGTTCTTTTAGTAACAGATGGCGATGAAGAAAAGGTCTTGTTGGACCCCGCCTACGATGTTTTTTCTCTTGAAAATAAACACTATTATCTAAACATTAAGGAGTTTGTTGAGGCAGTTGCCGAAACCGACCAGAATCGAGAAAAATTAAAAAATCTTGCTATTGATTTTTTGCTTCTGATGGAAACTGCCAAACAAATTGGAGACGGATCTTTTGACCAACACAATAGAGAATTGTATGAAAAACAAATGGAATATGTGAATTTGAAAATTAGGTTGACAGAATAGTTATCTAAGCAAATTTACAGATGTCAATAATTATGTTAACATTTAGAGACATTCCAAAATGTGTGTGATTTTTTGTTTGCATAATATATACTAAATGTCATTTATAGTAAAACCACTGGTTAACACTGCTAAGGAACAATTTATGGATTATGCTAAGAAAGAATTTATGATTGAATTTGAAAAAATAATAAATGATGACATAAACAATATTGATGTGGGAATTAATAAAGCATTTGAAGAATTAACAAAAACACTCAGTGACAACAATTTTGTAGTAACAGTTCGCGGCGGAATTTGTGAAAATGCTACATTGGCAAAAACAGTGAAAACTGAATTAAATGAACAAATTGTGAAAATTATGGAGACTGATGAATTTAAAAAAATGAAAGAAAAATTGAAAGAAAAAGTTGAAGAAATTTCAGATGATAATATGAAATCTGTAATAAATAATAAAATAGATACACTTCAAGCAACATTGAAACTTAAAATAGAGAAATTGATTAATGACATAATTAATTGCAATGCCGCATCTTCATCAACCGGCGGCAAACGCAATCGCAATACCAAGCGAAAACATCGCAAAAAGACAAAAAAACATTACAAAAAGTCTCGCGGTCGCAAATAATTTATTTTTATATTTACGCAAATATAAAAACATCCAGTGCAATGAAATAAAATAATTATGTATAGTATAAAATGAGTAGTAATAAAGAGAATCCTGAAGAAGGTGGAGGAGGTGGAGTTCCATTAACACCCAAATTAAAAAGCAGCAGCAGTGGCAGCATTAATAGTAAAATAGAGAATCCTGAAGAAGGTGGAGGAGGTGGAGTTCCATTAACACCCAAATTAAAAAGCAGCAGCAGTAGCAGTGAAAGTAGTAAAAACAAATCCAAAAGAAATACAAAAATGAAATCCAATAAAACAAAAAAGGTCTCAGATATTGGAATAGAAAAAATAAATGTGAGTGAAATAATTGAAATTCCTTCAAGTTATCCAACAGAGTTTTTAGAATTTGCCGCACAAAACGGTCTTAAAGCACCAAATATTAATTCCAGTAATGGAAAAGCACTTTCTGTTATGTTAGCAAATCCGGGAAAGTATTGGGACAGAGAATCTGCCGACGCATTTGTTGCAAAATTTGATATTAAAACACGAGACAGCATTCAATTATTCAATAAACACGAGCAATGGGGAATAAAGACAGGAGAAATCCGTGGAAAAAATTATATTATTTTTCCCTATTTGACATCAAATAAACATAAAATGCGCAAAGATTTTAAATTTGATGGCAGTGTTGCCGAAAAAAATGCCGAAATAGAGAAAATAAAATCAACAATTAAAACAGATTATATTGATGTTCCCAACGACCAATGGCAACTCGGACACAAAAATCCGGAATCAGATGATAATAAATCATCTAATCTTGTGTTGCAACCGCCCATCCAAGCAAAGTATAGAGATAAATACATTTTTATGGACACCCTTACTAAAATACCGACTCCCAAAACTCTTGTTGAAGATTTTAAATCTGGCAAAAGTCCATACACCATAGAACAAATGCGAAATTTAAAAAAACGATTAAATGAGATTGCCGATCTATAATAATCTGCTGTTGCAAATATTGTAATATTCTGTATTTAATTCTATGCCAATGCATTTTCTGCCGGTGTTTTTACACGCAATCGCAGTTGTCCCACTTCCAAGAAATGGGTCAACTACCAATGCACCTTTTTTGCTAAATAATTTCACTAAATGCTCCATTAATGCAATGGGTTTCACTGTTATGTGTGTGTTGTTCTCGCCCTTTTCATCTTTTGATGGTTTTGATACCATAAAATTCTTGTCATAACTATCATTGTATTCTTCTGTTGTTATTATATTTGCAGGCACGCGGTCAGAATCAATGCCAACCTTTTGAGAGAAATCCAATAATCCTGTTTTGTAATTCAATTCATTCTGTATAAATGTCAATTTGCCAATGGGTTTCATTGCAACACATATGGGTTCAAAACACGACCGGATTTGTGGTGTTTTATAATCCTTGTATTCTTCAATTAATGCTGTCTTTTCTTCGGAAGTTAAATCCATTTTCTCTATTACATGGGTGATTGACATTCCTTTTGGCATACTCTGAGTATATGTCCAATTTATCATATCCCTTATTTCAAATCCGGCAATTTCGCAACTCATTGCGATTGCGTGATATAACCTTGGTGATGAAAATGACAGGAAATATCCACCCGGTTTCATTTTTTGCATTAAAAGTTTTGACAATTCCAAATAATAATCATATAAATTCTTTACTTGGGATTTATCAAATTTCATTCCTTTTGGCAAATGTTTTATGTGACTGTTTTTTATATCCGCATTCACTTCGGTTGATGACCATTTGTTATCTAATTTATCTATAAAATAAGGTGGGTCTGTTATAACACAGTCAATACTGTTGTCAGCAAGTTTTGCTATTTCAATCATACAATCATTGTTTAATACAATGATGCTTGGATTTGCGTCAGTGGCAGTGGCAGTGGCAGCACCACCACCACCACCATCACCACTTTTATCATTAATCAGTTTTATCAATTCATCCTTGGTTTTTGATTTACATTGTGTGATTCCAAGTTCTTTGCATTTATCAAGAAGTTCCGATTTTGACATTTTATTCATTTTTTCTAGTGTTTTTTCCATTTGGTCTCTTTTGCAATTCCGATCAATTTTTGTCTTTATCATTTACATAATTACTTGTCTATCACTTTATTTTCATATTTACACAAATATAAAAATATTAATTATCCATTTTATTTTCTGTGTCTTCTTGTTTTTTGTCTTTTCTTGGATTTTTTGCCTCCGCGCCGTGCGTTTCTTGCTGTTACATATTTTAGTAATCTTTCCAATCCTTCTCTTTCTCTTGCCACTCTTTCTGGTTCTGTATCTACCCTCAATCTTGCATCAATTTCCCGCCTTGCTCTATTTTCATAGTCCGTTGATTCTCTTGCATATGCTCTTGATGCTATGTCATCTTCTATTTGTTTTGATGCTATTTCATCGTCTGTCTGTCTTGCCATTCTTATTTTTTTTGCACTTATTGACTCTTTTGACTCTTTTGACTCTTTTGCTAATCTTGTCTCTTCAATCCTTGGAATTATGACAAAATTAATAAAATTATCTAATTCTTTTGTAAACTCTATTCTGTCGCTAAACGTATTACGGTATTGTTTCAACAACTTGAGTGATATTTTCATATGTTCAATAATAAATCTGATTTTGTAGTTATCATCTTTATCCTTAATGCGGTCCATTTTGTTTGCCACCAGTAACTCTGCATAATTAAATGCGACATCTTCGGATAATCCACTTCTCTGTGCCATATAAAAATATTTCATAAATTCCACATAGTCATGTCTCAAATCGTAAAGTTCGAGGTCACTGTCCATATTATATATTTATTGCGCATAATTTCCACCAATCTGTTTTTTATATCTTGCATTTGAATTCATAAAACTGCATATGATTCCAATATTAATTGCTATCACCACAAATGACCCCACCGCAACTGTTATTACCACTGTTTTTATTATTTCCATTATCATCTTTTTTATAGTTATGAAAAAAATTCTATATTCTTTATACTTAAATATAGTTTGCGTCTCTTACTCTGTAAGCAATCTAGGAATACAATTAATTGTTTGCAATTCTTGCGCCATCAACTTGAATGCATATGGTATTTCTACATATGAAAATTCCGTCGTGTTTTCACACACGGAACATCGGTGCACCGTAAATGTTGCTTTCTGCATTGCAAATCCTTTGTCATTGTATTGTGCTATCATACCACATTTCTTACATACATACACACTGTATTTGTCTGATACATCATACAATCGTTCTCTGCAAAATCTGCTGACGCCGTGCGCCAATAGTCCGTCCTTCTCCATTTCGCCCATTCTGAAACCGCCGTCGCGCGCTCTGCCTTCTGCTGGTTGTCTGGTCAAATTCACCATCGGTCCAATTGACCTGCTGTGTTGTTTGTCATTTACCATGTGTTTTAATCGCTGGTAAAACACGGGTCCGATGAAGATATTGGTCTCAAACTGCTCGCCGGTGAGTCCATTATACATAACCTCGTTTCCATAACTCTCGTATCCCACTTTCTGTAGTTCCTCCGCAATTGTCTTTACATCTAAATCGCCAAAACTGGTGCCGTCACCAAACATTCCCAACTCTATTAAAACCTTGCCAAGAATGGTCTCCTTTAATTGTCCAATCGTCATTCTCGACGGAATCGCGTGCGGATTAATGATGATGTCGGGTCTTAGTCCGTTCTTGGTGTATGGCATATCGCACTCGGGAATGATGTTGCCGACCGTGCCCTTCTGCCCGTGGCGCGAACTAAATTTATCCCCGAATACCGGTTTTCTAAATATGCGTGCGCGCACTTTTGCTGTATTATATCCTTCGCCATTCCTTCCCACATAATTCTTATCCACATACGTCTCTTCCGATGTTCGGTAACACTTGCTCTGGTCCTCGAATTTTATCACTTTGGTAGGGTCATTGCGATTCTCTTTAATATGAACCACTTTTGCCATAATGACATCGCGGTCCTTAATCAGCGAATTCTCCGCAATAAATCCATCCGAACCAATGCTGTCGTAATTTCCATATTTGATTCCCTTGGTTCGCGCAGGGTCCGGTTTGCATCTACTCACAAATCGGGTTATGTTCTTGTCTTCATCTTTCTCTGTATGATAAATAGTCGTCAAGAACATCCCGCGGTCAATAGAACCGCGATTAATTAACACACTATCCTCCTGATTATAACCCGTGTGTGACATAATTGCAACATGAATTTGCTGTCCCGACGGAATCTTTACCAAGTCCAACCAATTCATTAATCGCGTGTCAACCAGCGGTCTTGATGGATATGTCAATACATATGCCGTCTTGTCAAATCGCTGGTCGAAATTGGTCGCATATATTCCCATCGCCTGTTTTCCTTGTGCCGACTGATATGTGTTTCTCGGCGCCTGATTATGTTCCGGAAATGGTATGCACGATGCCAATACACCAAATATTGTGCTGGGATGTATCTCACAGTGTGTGTATGTGATTCGTTGCTCGCTTTGCACATAGGATTTCTTCGCCTTGAGCGCAATCATCGCATAATTCTGCTCATCGGGGTCGATGTATTCTATCACCGACTTGTCCAATTTGCAATTTGTCAATAAATCGTTCCACGATATTTCCCCTTGCGACAAACCATTAATGATTTCCTGTGTGATAAGCGCACGACCGGCAGCAATGCGCAACAAAGGTCGCGTCATACGCCCGCCATCATTGCATATGCGGATTTCCATCATCTTGTAATCAAACACGATTGATGTGTAAATATTTATGATTCCCTTGTATTTTTTGTCCTTCATCTCTAGATACAATTCTTGGGGCGAATCCGTGATTCCTACCCAGCATCCATTGACAAATACCTTTACTTTGTTGAATGCTTGGACTGGTGTAATGTCGTCCAGCGCTTGGATGTGCGGCGCTACATATGTGTAGAGCGATGCGCTGTTGGTGGAAATTGTAAGATGCGTTAATTGACTGATGTTTTTCACTAGACCAATAGACTGCCCCTCGGGCGTTTCTGCTGGGCATAAATACCCAAATGTCGTCCCGTGCAGTTTGCGAGGTGCTATTAATTCGCCCGATTTGTCAATCGGCGTATTCACTCGTCTCATATGACTAAGTGTTGCCGCATTGGTCAAACGATTTAATACCTGTGCCACACCAACCTTGCTACTATTACTGTGTTTGATACTAAAATCACCAGTCGAAAGAGCGCGATTTATTCCCGTCTCTATTGTTGTCGATTTAATAAACTTGCACACATTTGCCATATTGATAATACTATCATAATCATCACTCGACTTCCAAGACCCCGAATTAATCTCCTTTATGACATTCTTTTGCATCTCTTTTACTAACTTGTTGAAATAGTTTCGAAACAGGTTGTTCAATAGTGTGCCAGTCATATCAATTCGCTTGTTTATGTATGAATCTCTATCGCTTGGCGGAATCCATCCCAGCGCAGTTTGTATTAATCTGTTTGTCATATGTCCCAAGAAATACAATTTCTGTTTCAAAGTGTGGCAATGAGGAAACAAATCATTGTTTAAGACCTCCAACGCAAAATCACGCTTCTTTTTTGAACCCGTCTCCTTGTCCATATTCATCGGCGTGTATGCAACATAACTTGTGATAGTCTTGAGCGCATCTTCACGTGTCATTATCTTATTTGCTTCCACTATAGATGCATTTAAATATTTCAATAAATCTTCGTGTTTCTCACTTGACACATCAAGCAATATGTATGAACATATTTCCTTGTCTGAATTTACACCAAGCGCCCGAAACAGTGTAAATAAGTCAATTGCCTCGCGCACGCGCGGTATTACAATCTTTAATGGATGTCCATATCCATTGTTCTTACTTGCCACTTCAATTTCCACCTGTTTGGGCGATATGCACTTGTGGTCAGGCACCGATTTAATCTCCGCATACCAGATGCAGCGGGATGCGTTCTTGCCGTCATAGCAATATACGATATTTTGCGCGGCGCGCTCTTGTTGCAATACGGTTTTCTCCGACCCCTTGATGATGAAATATCCGCCGTGGTCAAAGGCACATTCGCCGACTGATACAGGATTGATATGATTATTCTGTGTGAGAACGCAAATGGACGACTTTACCATAATCGGCATTTTGCCAATACTGATTTTGGGTAATATCTTGCGTATGCTCCGCGGTTGGTCCATATTTTCCGTGTCTCTTATTATGTATTCTATATGAACATCGATTGTCATATTTGATGCATAAGTGAAATTGCGAACTTTTGCCTCCATCGGCATCATAGTCTTGGTTGCGCCATTATTCTCATAAATGAGCGGAGGATATATCTTCAAATTCTCAAATGTGATTTTGATTTCCAATGTATACACTTCGTGCTTTGCCACATAATCCTTGTCTGAACGGATTGTGACAGGATTAAACATATCAATTGTGCGTTTCATATCATAATTCACAAAGTGGTTGTATGATTCCAATTGGTGGCGCACCAATCGCGACGAGTGCTGACCGTTGAAATATGCCTCAATGATATTGAATGCATCCGCATTGTAATTTGGAATATGTCCCAAAATATCTTTGTTGTTTCCATCTATGCATATTTGATTTTCAGCAATCATCTGTTTGATTTCTGCTTCTATGCGTTTCTCTTGTTGCACTATCTCCTCTAAACATTTGGTTTCTTCATTTTTAGCAACCTTTTTACTAACCCGACTCTTCTTTACTTTCTTCTCTTGTTGTTCTACTTGCATTTCTATGTTTTCAGTGGTGGATATCATATTTTTATCATCGGGTTTTTGTAATTTTATTTGAATCAATTTTTCAGACCTCTCTTGCCAAAATCATATCTGTTATATTTGCTGTTTGAATTGTCAATATGGCAGATTGTATTAATGTTAATTTGTCAAATGGGATTTTCTCTATCTTTCCCACAGAAGCATCAAAATAATTTTCCACAATTTCTCCCACCACCGCATTCATTTCATATATTTTTGGTAATTCTGTTTTCACAGAATGCAATAATCCCGCAACCACTGTTTCTATATTTATGCCAAGATTCATCAAAATCGCACACACCGATATTAAATGATTCATAAAGGGACGCTTGGGTTTTCTATATCTAAATTTATTCACACAAAATGGCAATGCTATTTTATATGCCTTCTCTATTAATTCCACATCGCAATTGGTGTATCCATTTGCTTTAGCAGTTTTTATTAATTCCTCTATTGTCTCAATCATTATTATATATAAATGGACACACAAATTACTATTGTTATGACTATTCGCGAAAATTATTCATTAACTCTCCAAACCATTGAGGGACTTGTTGAATTCACTACCCTTCCATATAGATTCATTTTTGTGGATTATAATACGCCGGATTTTATTATGCAGGAAATAAAAAAAAAATCTGCAATCGAAATTGTAGTCAGTGATTCTCCATATCCGTCTGTTTCAATGAAAAGCGTGGTGCCCTTGATAAACACGCCATACACAGTATTTTTAGACAATAATATTTCTTTTTCACACAGGTGGTTGGAAAATCTGTTGTTGTGTATGGAACAAAATAACGCCGGAATTGTTGGACCGGTTTATTTATGGAAAACAAATTTAATCCATATGTTTGGCGGAGATATTGTGATAAAAAACAAGCATTTTATTGAAAAACACGGTCTGATTGATTATCCAACAAATGTTATTCCTAGACTCAAAACAAGAAAATGCGATTATGCCGAATATCACTGTTTGATGGTTCGCACCGATTTGTTAAAACAGGGTGCATTAGACGATTCATTGCGCATCATTCATCAACATATTGATTTGAGTTTGATGGCGAAAAAAATGGGGTATGATACATATGTGACGCCGAATTCAGTTATCACATATATTAATGAGTTTAAATTGCTAGATTATGAAATTGATTTCTTTAGAAAAAGATGGGACCCAGTTGTTGCCGAAAAAGACATCGAACACTTTTGCAAAAAATGGAATGTTCTGAATGATTCCGGATTTTCTGATGTCCGCAAATTCTTAATTAGACACGCAAATTCGCCCAAACTCTAGTGTTTTGATTCTCTTCATATATTATATTATGTCAGGATTCAAATTCAGTTTTAAAAAATCTGCAATTAATACTGGTCCAAAACCAGAATTAATTAAATACAATGAACCTCTATTGAAAGATATGGCAATATTGCTTGTGTATTTCAATCCCTGCAAATACAGGAAAATTATTCAAAATTCACTCACCGTTAAACACCAATTGGATTGTGCAAAAATCCCCTATTTCATAGGTGAAATCAAACACAATAGTGATTCACAATATCTGTTTTCTAGTTCTGATAATGTTTTTCAATATAGTTCAAACAGTTATATGTTTTACAAGGAAAATCTGATTCGCATTGTTGAATCCAAATTGTCTTCTGAATTTACAAAAATTTGCATTATGGATTTCGACATTTTCTTTGACAATCCTGATTGGTATTCTATTGTTTCTGAAAAATTAAACACAGTAAATGTTGTGCAACCTTTTAAACACGCTTACTATTTGAACAATGATTATTCTATTAATAGTTCTCGGACAAATTGCGTTGATAATAAAACTCTCAGTCCAATTAAATATCGTGTTGAACACAGCGGTTTCGTTTGGGCATTTGACCGCAAATGGTTCTCAACCTATTGTTTTGATGATATGATTATTTCTGGAATGGGTGACACAGTTCTTGCCAACAATATCACAAAGAGAGTATATGATGATAGAGAATCCAGTTCCATCTTTTATAAAAATTTCTCTGACCCTGCCAAATTTCTATTGACCGAGGTTTCATACGGGTCTTGCGATTTAAATGTGTATCATTTGAATCACGGACCTCTTGTCAATAGACAATATGACAATATTCATAATTCCATTTTAATCGTGTTTGCGCAAAATAACATCAAAAAGATTGATGATATTATGCGTCGCAGAGATGATGGCATTTTGGAATATAAACCCGCGTTTCTCGATATAATGAACACCGTCCTAATTAACTATTTTAGAAAACGCAATGATGATTTTGCATATTTTGTCGAATAATTGGTGCGCCCATATTTGCAGTATTGTTTTTGCGAAAATCCTTTGGGATTTCTGCAATTTATGCTGTTTTTGTATTTTTGCGACCATTTTCGCGGTTTTGATTTTTTAGTTTTTCGCAGAACTATAGGCATTATATATTATGCACACATAAAAAATATATAGAAATCTGTTTTTATTATTCTACATAAATGAGCATTGACCCCGTCAAAATACAGTCATTCAATTCCTATATGAATTTTTACAAACAGAAGAATTATATGTCGCAGCGGGATTTTACGCATATTTTGGGATTGGCGCACCAAGACCTCACCAATCAACCCAACTATGAAATTTGGAAAAAGAACCACGAAGTCAATCTAAATATGCTTGCATCAGTGGCATTGGAACCACCAATTCACATAGATATCTGTGTGAATTCTATTGCCGACTTGCTTGATATAATTGACAAATATCCTGCAACCACAAAATCAAATATAGATATTAAAATGTTACACAAGATTCAAACAGAATTGCGTGAATTGAATTCTATGATTGGCATTGCCACTCTTAAGACTGCAATACTTGACCAAATTCTCTATTATTTGCAGGGATTTCATTTGCACGGAAGTGCCGATGATTATAAACACACTGTGTTATATGGACCGCCAGGTTCTGGCAAAACCGAAATTGCCAAAATTATTGGAAAAATGTATTCTAAAATGGATATTATTAAAAAACCCGATTCTTCTGTTTCTGCAACTTCCGCATTTAAATCGTCGAAGAATGTGGATTTGCATTCTTCTAGATTTGACACCGACAATGATTTAAATTCTAGAACCGAAGGTGCCGATTCAAATCTTCATAAGTTTAAAAAAATCACTCGCGCCGACCTTGTTGCAGGTTATTTAGGACAAACTGCCATTAAAACCAAAAATGTAATTAATGAATCGCTTGGTGGTGTTTTATTTCTGGATGAAGCATATTCTTTGGGTCATAAAGATGGTGGCGACACGTTCTCAAAAGAATGTGCAGACACCTTGTGTGAATCTCTCAGCAACAATAGAGAAAATCTGATGTTTATCATTGCCGGATATGAAAAAGAATTAGATGTCAACTTTTTTGGACTTAATCCGGGTTTAGAATCCCGTTTTGTGTGGCGATTCAAGATTGACAATTATTCATACAAGGATTTGTGGCAGATATTTCTTCATAAAGTGAAGATTGCTGGTTGGAATTGCAACGATGAACTTATTAATTCTGGCGAATCTTGGTTTAAGGCAAAATTTGACAATTTTACTGGTCTGGGTCGCGACATAGATTCGCTGTTGTTTAAAACGAAGATTTCACACAGTCGGTGCATTTATGGCAAAATTGTGGATGAAACTGCAAAACTTCAACTTACTGTTTCTGACCTCAATGCCGGTTTTGCATTATTTCTTAAAAGCAAATCGTCAAATGCCGAAAATGAAAAACGCGAACGCAAACGGATTGCGGAATCTATTTATATGTGAGTTTGTGTAAAATTTGCGAGCAAATAATAATGTCATAGATTATAATTAGTATAATCTATGTCTGATGGTGATAAAAAAAAAATTTTCATCAACCCCAATTTATTTAGTATAGACAATGTTTCTAAAAAAAAGAGGGCAAAACCGGAGAAAGCAATTAAAATTAAACCTGTTAAATCTGTTTCCGACAAAACACGCAAAAATCAAATATTAAAGAAAATTCGCGAAAATCAAGAAAAACAATACAATTCTCTATTTGAGGGTGAAAAAATCAAGGTTGATATTCCGAAAAAATCAAACGATGAAACTGAATTTCAATCCGACTTTGATAAATCTCTCAGTTTTATGAATTCTATTGCCGAATCGAAACCTGCACCCATTTCTCGCAATCATACTTTTAAAAATACCTCTGCACTCAATTCTCATCATACAGATGATTTGGGCATTGACAAGTTTATCACCGATGTTGCTGTTGAATTACCAATAGACTTTTTTTTACCTCCTGCAGCAAGCGTTGGTGTACCTAGTCCAAGTGTCGGTGAACCGAGTCTCAGTGTCAACACATTGACTCCTGTTAAATCCTCTATGACCTTTGCCAAACAACCCGAATATGGATGTTTGAAAAATGGTAATCTTCCTACTAAAAAATCCCTGCATAATATGACTATGAAAAACACAACCAATCCTGTAGTGGGAAGTTTAAAAACCCATAATGAAAAATTGGAAATTCTCCGCAAACTGCATCAACAAAAAAAAGATGCCGAAAAACCGAAACCTCAACTTGTTCAGAAAAAAATAAAAAAATTGTTGCGCAGAACATTTAATGTGGGAAAAGACAAGTTTAAACCCAAAGTTGGTGTCCTCCTTCCAAACAAAACCATTCGCAATAATATTACCACCAAATCGTTTATGATTAAACAAACACCCATACAAGATATTCGCAAATTTTTAATTAAACAGGGATTCATTAAAGTTGGTTCTACTGCACCCACGGATGTTTTGCGCAAAATTTACGAAAGTGTTGTTATGATTGATGGCGATGTAAAAAATCATAATCCAGACAATCTGCTCTATAATTTTTTTAAAACTGATGTTAAACATTAGGATTATCCATTTAATCCAATTATTACTGTTCTAATATCGACGTGATTACTTCCGCCGATATTTCCTCCCCATAATGCTATTCGCAAACATCGTGGTGTTAATGTTGTGATTTCTGATGGCAGACTATATTCAAGAATGCTTGGGTCATCTGAATTTGTTGATGAAGATGCAGATAATGCTACTGGAGTTCCCACAACATTGTTTGACATATCAACAAATCCAAAATTAAGAGCATTTCCATTTGTCGGGTTGCCACCAAATGAATAAATTAGTCCGGTGTATGTTATATTCACATTTGGCGTATTTAATAATGACCCAATTTCGTTAAAATGTGCCAATGAACCAACTGTTGCTGTTAATGATGCTCTGTAATATGGGGTTCCATTGTTTTGTAAATAAAAATATGTATTTGTTTCCCGATAATTTGTTCCTACATATGGTGCAATACTTCCGGTTGGACCAGTAGGTCCTGTATCACCTGTGTATCCGGTGTCGCCCATTGGTCCCATTGGTCCCATATCTCCCATTGGTCCTGTATCACCTGTATTGCCGGTATCACCAGTGGGTCCTGTATC
>JACCDK011187408.1_pt1 | contig 56070 bp, 48 predicted proteins | sample 7445871 | NCBI WGS metagenome assembly JACCDK01 (sample SAMN15323436, study PRJNA562643) | freshwater metagenome | isolation source: river surface water | place: USA:Blue River Watershed | collected 2017-08-15 | reverse complement strand
CATAGCTCTTCCCATATGTTTCGGATCACCTAAATCATTTGTCCATGCTGCCAAGGTTGGGGTGTTAAATCCCCAAGATATGCCATAAAATATAGCCGAACCAATAAGTGTATACGAATTTGCCGGAACAACCAATAAAAACATGCCAATGGTTAATGATAAACAAGAATAAAAAATGATAGGAGCCCTGCCGTATTTGTCTGATGATTTTGAAAATAAAAAACGAATTACTATCGATGCAATTGTATAAATACTGAAATATAAACCTTTATTTGTCCATCCAATGCGTGTCGAAAGATGCGGTACTAAGGTTAATACGGGTCCTGATGAAAAAGAAATCAAAAGCATTAACCAAAAAACACGTGAGACCTTTGGTTCATAAACATCTTCCCATTTGATTTTTAATAAATGAAATGAAAATTTTCTCTTCATCGTTTTTGGAAGTGTTTCTTTCAATCGCAATAAAATTAAGATTGAAAATAAAGCAAAAACTCCTGAAATATAAAACATTAGATCTACACCAAAAGTATTGGCAATATGGCTTCCAATGGCAGGTCCTATCGACATACCTGTTGCGGTAAATATTCCCAAGGTTCCTTGTGCTTCTCCTCTGCGATCTTCAGGAATTACATCTGCAACATAGGCTGCTGTCGCAGTTGGTTTAGTTCCAGTAGACATTCCGTGTAAAAATCGCAGTAGTAAAAATCCCCAAACACTATGCACCAATGTATATAAACCGCTTATTAAAAAACATACAATGGAGCCAAGCGCCATAATGGGAACTCTACCAATATGATCAGTAAGTTTACCAGAAAAGGGCCTACTTAGGCCTGCCGTTAAAGTGAAAAGAGATATAATAAATCCGATATACTCTTTACCACCCATAGAACCTAAATAGTCCGGTAATTCAGGAATAATCATTGAAAAACTCGCAGAAAAAAGAAAATTACTGCTGCACAATAACCAAAAAGGCAAATCATAAATTGATTTTTCTTTGGCAGAAATCATATCTCTTCTTCTAAAAGTTGATTGATTTCTTTTTTATTTAAACTCATTAAAAACGAGGGCAATAGAATTAAATTACAAACCATAGCCATCAAAAGAGTTATAGAAACTAATATACCTAAGGCTTGAGTCCCTTTGAAAGTAGAAGCTGTGAAAATAAAAAATCCGAAAAATAAGATCATAGCCGTATAAAACATGGAAACCCCTGTATTTTGAATGGTTAACCGAACAGACCTTTTGATATCCAGTGCATTTTTTAAATATTCCTCCTTGTACCGTGTTAAAAAATAAACAGTTCCGTCACTTGAAATTCCAAAAGCAATTGAAAAAATTAGAATAGTACTTGGTTTTAAGGCAATTTGAAATAAACCCATTAGACCTGCAGTGATAATAATTGGAATTAAACTAGGCAATGTACTAATAATAACCATTTTCCAACTTCTAAAAAGAAAGGCCATGAGAATACAAATCAGTACAATGGCTGTAATTGTACTTTCAATTAAATTGATTTGTAAATAATCATTTTGAAAACTATTGATAACAGCGTTACCAGTAATATCTGCTTTAAATGCCTTTGAATCATTAGATGCTAAAATTTCTCCTGTTTCAGAATCAGTTCTAAAGATAGAATCTACCTTTGGTTGGATAATTTGGTATAATTCTTTTGTTCGAACAGTTCCTGCATCTTTCATTTGGAAACTAACTCTTGTAAATCTACGATCCTTATCAATAAAGCCAGCAAATAAATTATTTCTACCATTTAAGCTACTTTGAAAATCTTTTAATTTGGATAATTCATCAATACCAGGAAGTATAAAATATTTGGGGTCACCTCCTCTGTATACTTGATATAAATATTTAGTTGCCGTGAGAATAGATAAACCTTGGGTAAATTCAGGGTATTTAGCTATCAATTTTTCTGTTTTTTTAATCTTTGATAAAACATCAGTGCTAAGGGCTCGACCAGGTTTTTGAGCATCAATATTTATTTCAAATGGCATCACGCCTTTGAATTTATTTTCAATGAATTTTAAGTCTGTATAAATGGCATTATCCTGTGGTAAATCGTCTACAATATATCCAATAGCCTCAATTTTAGTAATTCCATAACACGCTATTGCGATCAAAATACCTACAAAAGAATAAATGTAGGTCCTGTGGTGAAAAACCCAATATTCAATTTTAGTTAAGACCCCAGTAACTTTTTTACTTTCAAAATGAGCTAAATCTTTTTCCTGAGGAACTGCTAGGTAACTAAAAAAGATAGGAATAAGTAATAAGGAAACCAAAAAAGTAATCATAACATTCAATGATGCTACGATACCAAATTCTACCAATAAAGCCGAACCCGTAAAGGCAAATACGCCGAAACCAATGGAGGTAGTTATATTAGCTAAAAATAGGGTTCTTCCTACTTTACTAGCACTTTCTTTCAAGGAATGATATTTGTCCTTCGTGACCATGTATGTTTCATGGTACTTATTTAAAAGAAAAATTACATTTGGAACACCAATAATTACAATTAATGGAGGTATCAATCCAGACAATAAAGTTATTCTATAATTAAAAAGCACGATGGTCGCTAGCGAAGCAATAATACCAATTACGATGACAATCAATGCAAAAAATACAACTTTAATGGAACGGAAAAAATAGAATAGAATGATTGAGGTTACTAAAATGGCTAATCCTAAAAAAATGAATAATTCATTAGTCACCTGAGAGGTTAGTTCTGTTCGGATGTAAGGCATTCCTGAAAAATGTAAAATATTTCCAGTTTCTTTTTGATAAACATTACCCAATGCCTTGATTTGTTTTACTAACGTAATTCTTCCTTTATCATTGATCGTTTTTTGATCTAAAGTAACCATCATTAAATGGGTGGAAAAATCTTCAGTAAATAAAAAATTTGTATAGATAGGTAATTTTTCTAATTTACTTTTTAGGCCATCTAAATTACCTTGATTAATTTCATTTGAGGCATTCCAAATAGTTCTGGTCTTAAATGTTTTATCTAAACTATCGATATATACTTCGGGAATATTGGACAGGGATAGAACATTTTTAATCCCTTTTTTAGTACGAATGGAATCATGTAATTCTTTCCATTTTGTAAATTCATTAGGACTAAATAAGGCCTTATTATCAAGACCAATTACAATGACACTACCATCTTCACCATATTTCTTTTTAAAATTTTCATATAATTGAAATCTTGGATCTGTTTTAGGTAATATTTTTGCTAATTCATAGCTCAATTCAATTTTGGAGGCAACAATTCCTAATCCAATCGTGCAAATAGCAATTATTAAAATAATTTTGATTTTATTAGCTAATATTCCCTCACCAATTCTTGACCAAAATTTATCCATTTGCCTGTTGTTTGTTTAAAATTACTTCAGCTATCATTAAGTCTTCTGGGGTAGTAATTTTAATGTTTTCATAATTTCCTTCGATTAAGTGAATGGTTTCTCCAGCCATTTCAATAACACTTGCATCGTCGGTAAATATAGATTTATAACCATTTGCAAATGCTTTTCGAAGACTACTTAGTTTAAAAATTTGAGGAGTTTGAATGATTTTTACTTGGTCCCTTGGAATGGCTTCGTAAACATTTGAATGATTATTTAATAATCGAATGGAATCTTTAGAATCGACAGCAAATACTGCATTTCCCATCTTTTCTACCTGTTCAAATGCTTTTTTAAGCTTATCTAATTCCGGAAAGGGACGTACACCATCATGTATTGCAACAATGGCTTCGTTTTCATGGATTGCCTGTATTCCGTGAAAAGAGGAATGGAATCTGGTTTCTCCTCCAGTGATGATCTCGTGTTCAGGTACATCCGGATATTTAGCACATAAATCAATCCAAAAAGAAATTTGATTCTTTGGAAGCACAACAAAAACTAAAATTTCAGGAATTGCTTCTTTGAATCGAGTAATTGTATGTAGTAAAATAGGTTTATTTTGAAGCATTAAAAATTGCTTGGGTATTTCTGTGCCCATTCTACTTCCTGAACCTCCAGCAACAATTATGACAATTTTCTTCAAAATAAACCTTAAATACTTTTAAATAATCAACATTACATCACCATAACTAAAGAAACGATATTTTTCTTTAATCGCTTGTTTATAGGCTTCTTGAATTAATTCATAACCTCCAAAGGCTGATGCCATCATTAATAAAATGGATTCAGGTAAATGAAAGTTTGTTAATAATGAAGTTGAAATCTTAAAATCGTAAGGAGGAAAGATAAACTTATCTGTCCAACTATCAATTGGTTTCAGATGTCCACTTGCCGAAACGGATGATTCCAAAGCTTTCAAAACAGTTGTACCAACTGCTAAAACCTGTTTTTTGTTATTAATCGCCTCATTAACTATTTCGCAGGTATCAGGATTAATCAAAAATTGTTCTGAATCTGTTTTATGTTTAGTCAAATCTTCTACATCAACTTGTCTGAAAGTACCGAGTCCTACATGTAGCGTGATTGGAGTAAAGGTGGCACCATTTAATTCCATTCTTTTCATAACTATTTTTGAAAAGTGAAGACCCGCTGTTGGAGCAGCAACTGCTCCTATATGTTCTGCAAAAATGGTTTGAAAACGTTCTCTATCATCATCGTTTGCTTCTCTTTTAGAACGAATTTCATCAGGAAGTGGAGTTTCACCTAATTCATGAATAGCACTCATCAATGCCTCATGGTCGCCATCATATAAAAAACGAATGGTTCTTCCTCTTGAAGTCGTATTATCAATTACCTCTGCAACTAAATCAGAATCTCCAAAATATAATTTATTTCCAACGCGAATTTTTCTTGCAGGATCTACCAAGACATCCCACAAACGATGTTCTCTGTTGAGTTCTCTTAATAAAAAAACTTCGATTTTAGCACCTGTTTTCTCTTTATTTCCATAAAGTCTAGCAGGAAAAACCTTGGTGTTATTGGTAACTAATACATCACCTTCGCCAAAATAGTCTACGATATCAGTGAATTTTTTGTGTTCTATAGTATTAGTTTTTCTATTTACAACCATCATTCGCGCGTCTTCTCGATTTTCAGCTGGATGTAAGGCAATTAAACTTTGGGGTAAATCAAATCTGAATTCAGATAATTTCATATTTGGAAGGATTATAATACCAAACGGTATTCTTTGAAATTTTATATAATCTACAAATATACACTTTTGATGGGGGCCTTGTCAAGCTATTTTTTTTCAAAGTAAAATATATGATATTTGGGGCATGGAAAAGGACAAAATAATTGTTTTTTGGTTTAGAAGAGATTTACGATTGGAAGATAATCACGCTTTATATCAGGCGTCTTTACACGGTTTACCAATTCTTCCAATTTTTATATTTGATCCATTAATCTTAAACAGGTTGCCATCTCGAAAAGATGCAAGAGTAGAATTTATTTACAATGCTCTTCAACATCTTGATAATTTATTAGGAAAAAAAGATAGTGCTATTCAAATTTTTCATCAAAAGCCTATAGAGGCTTTTGAATTGTTGTTTCAAAAATATGATGTTCAATCAATTTATTGTAACCATGATTATGAGAAATATGCGATAGAAAGAGATAATTCTGTTCGTGAATTTGCTGAAACGAATCATGTAGGTTTTTTTTCATATAAAGATCAGGTTATCTTTGAAAAAGAGGAGGTTTTATCTGGACAAAATACACCATATACCGTTTTTACACCTTATTCGAGAAAATGGAAATCTACCTTAGATCTACAACCTATTCAAATTTATCCATCCGAAAAAAGTGCCTCTTTTTTTAAATGCTCTTTTGATTTTCCAACTTTGCAATCGATTGGATTTGAACCATCTGGCATTCCTTTTCCCAAAAAAGAAATGGCTGTTGACTTGGTTAAAAATTACGGGCCTAATCGAGATTTTCCAGCGCTCAGTGCAACCAGCCGGTTATCAGTTCATTTACGTTTTGGGACGGTTTCAATTCGTAAATTAGTGGAGTTCGCTCGTAACTATTCAGAAATTTATTTAAATGAATTGATATGGAGAGATTTTTATTTTTCCATTTTACATCACTTCCCATATATTTCCGAGGGGAAATCTTTTAGAAAATCATATGATTTGATTGAATGGAGAAATGAACCAAATGAATTTGAAGCTTGGAAAAATGGACAAACGGGTTATCCAATTGTAGATGCTGGAATGCGTGAATTAAATGCCACAGGATTCATGCACAATCGAGTTCGAATGATTGTTGCTAGCTTTTTAGTAAAACACTTGTTAATTGATTGGAGATGGGGTGAAGCTTATTTTGCAGAAAAATTATTGGATTTTGATTTTTCGGCCAACAATGGTGGATGGCAATGGGCCTCTGGTTCAGGTTGTGATGCAGCACCTTATTTTAGAGTATTCAATCCGGCTCTTCAAACACAAAAATTTGATGCTAAATTGGCATATGTTAGAAAATGGGTGCCTGAATTTCAAGAATTAAATTATCCTAAACCAATTGTAAATCATGAATTTGCTCGTAAAAGAGTATTGGAAGTTTACAAAAAAGCATTAGAAAAGAATCAATAAATTTTTTTAGAATCTATATGATAGTCCACTAAATCAATACTTAATTGTCCAAATTTTAAACCAACTTCAATTTTGTAAGGTATTTGATAGGCATCATCTGTAATCCAAATTCGGATGGCATCCTTGTCTTCAAAAAGATTGTTTTTTGGCAGTACCATGGAAGCTCTTATACAATTTTTTTTGCCTAAATCATTTTCAATAGAATCATTTCCTTTAACAATTACCCATAAATCAAAAAGTTGATTGTCCATTAGAATCTTAGAAGTGAATTTTTGTCCTGATTTAGCTTTGTTAATGGCTTGGTCTCTAAGAAAAAAATATCCTCCAATTAAGTCTTTTGTTTGTTGTGTAATTTCAAAAATTTTGTCAGTGGGATTGTTTTGTGGTGAAATGATTCTAGCCTTTTCTTTTTCATGATAAAAATGAACAATTTCTTGTTTTTTGTAACGCAATTCTCTTTTTCTGAATTCTGTTTTAACAGGTAATAATTGATCGGTTGTTAAGTAAGCTGACCAATAGTCCTCTACAGGAGTTAATAAATTAAAAATACCCACAGTTTTTCCGGAAACCTCTATTTTGTGCGTTTTCTTACCAGCGATATATTCAGATTGTTTGGAAGTTGTGATACTTGCCTCTGCTGCATGTATAAAACCAATGTGAATTTTATAGGTTAGTTTTTCCCCTGGAAAAAGATTATTTTCCTTTTGAGCCTTTACAATATAGCTTAAAATTAAAAAATGAAATAAAATAAATTGTAATCTTTTCAAATGTGAAAAATTTTGTCAGCTAAATTATCAATTAAACTTATTTTATTATCAGTTTATTGTTTAAAAATTTAATTTCAATTGCCTATTTTTGTCTTACTCAAAAGAGGTATCTAAAATTATGGCAAAACAGACAGCAGAGCAATCATCTATTGCTTCCGAAAAATTAAAGGCGTTACAAACTACTTTAGAAAAATTAGATAAGGCATACGGGAAAGGTACCGTCATGCGATTATCCGATAGTAAAGTAATGGATGTTCCGGTTATTTCAACTGGTTCTTTAGGTTTAGACTTAGCATTAGGGGTAGGTGGTGTACCTCGTGGAAGAATTGTAGAGATTTATGGTCCTGAATCATCTGGTAAAACAACCTTAACAATGCATTGTATTGCTGAAGCTCAAAAAAATGGAGGGCTAGCGGCATTTGTAGATGCTGAACATGCATTTGATAAGGCTTATGCAGAGAAATTAGGGATTGATACGCAGAATTTATTGATTTCTCAACCTGATAATGGAGAGCAGGCCTTAGAAATTGCTGAACATTTAATTTCATCTGGTGCAATTGACATTATTGTTATTGATTCTGTAGCAGCTTTGGTTCCTAAAGCAGAAATTGAAGGTGAAATGGGGGATTCAAAAATGGGTTTACAAGCTCGTTTGATGTCTCAGGCCTTAAGAAAATTAACCGGTACGATTAATAAAACAGGTTGTTGCTGTATTTTCATTAACCAATTGAGAGATAAAATTGGTGTAATGTTTGGAAGTCCTGAAACAACTACTGGAGGTAATGCACTTAAATTTTATGCTTCGGTTCGTTTAGATATTCGTAGAGCTGGACAGATTAAAGAGAGTGCAGATTCTATTACAGGTAATCGCACCCGAGTAAAGGTTGTAAAAAATAAATTAGCACCTCCATTCAAGGTCGTAGAATTTGATATCATGTATGGAGAAGGCATTTCTAAGGCGGGAGAAATTTTGGATTTAGGAGTTGATTTAGGAATTATTGATAAATCAGGTTCTTGGTTTTCCTATGCAGGCAACAGACTTGGCCAAGGTAGAGATGCTGTAAAAGATCTAATCAAGGATAATCCAGAGTTGATGGAAGAATTAGAAGTAAAAATAAAAGAAAAAGTTAAAGGGGATGAATCTTTATTGTTAGATAAAGAATCTTCAGTGGAGTAATTGTTAACTTCTTAATAACAAAAAAGGCCTATTCACTGAATAGGCCTTTTTTGTTAAATAGCAACGGATCTATTAAATTTTCCAAATAGCTTTCTGACCGTTTTTTCAATAGCTTTATCTGTTTCCATAGCTTCAGATACCGCTTGAACCGCATGAATAACTGTTGAATGGTCTCTACCTCCAAAATGATAACCTATTGATTTTAAAGGTAAGTTGGTTAATTCCTTCATTAAAAACATTGCAACTTGACGTGGAAATACGTTTTCTTTTTTTCTGCATTTCCCCTTTAATGTTTCAATGTCTACATCGAAATAATGCGTAACTGCTTCTAATATGTTTTCAACACTTAATTCTTTTTCTTGTTCATTTACAATACTCTTTAGCGTCTGTTTTGCTAATTCTAAATCTATATCTTTTCTTGTTAAAGATGCCTGAGCCATTAAAGAAATGATGACACCTTCTAACTCCCTAACATTTGTTTGGATTGAATGTGCAAGATATTCTAAAACATCTAGATTTATTTGAATACCATCATCCTGCAATTTTTTTTGGATGATTGCAATTCTAGTTTCGTAATCTGGTTGTTGTAAATCAGCAGTTAAACCCCATTTGAAACGGCTCAATAACCGATCTTCCATTCCTGCCAAATCTCTAGGCGCTCTGTCTGAAGATAAAATTATTTGCTTTCCTGATTGATGTAAATGATTGAAAATGTTAAAGAAAGTTTCTTGGGTTTTTTCTTTTCCTGATAAAAATTGAACATCGTCAATGATTAAAACATCAACCTGAAGATAAAAATTTGTGAATGCTTCAATTGAATTGTTACGAATAGCATTTACAAATTGATTTGTAAATTTTTCAGTAGAAACATAAAGAACAAACTTATTGGGATATTCATCTTTTATTTGATTACCAATTGCTTGAATGAGGTGTGTTTTACCTAAACCAACCCCACCATAAATCATTAAAGGATTGAAAGAAGTAAGTCCTGGTTTATTAGCAACTGCCAATCCGGCTGCTCGTCCTAATCGATTGCAATCACCTTCTATGAATTTATCAAAAGTATATTTAGAATTTAGATAGGAATCTAATTCTAAAATATCGAATGTAGAGGATTGAAATGGATTTTTAGCAAAAATTTCCGATTTGTCCTTGGAAATATTTGGCTGAGATGAATTATTTTGATTAGGAATGTTAAAGGATAAAGGTGGATTTTTTTTATCTCCCTTGTCAATTACGATTGAATATTCCAATAATCCATGTTTGCCTATGGAATAATCAATTGCCTTTCTTAATACAGTTACATAATGATCTTCCAACCATTCGTAAAAAAATTGTGAAGGAACTTGGATTGTCAATGTATCATTCGCAAATCGTAAAGGAACGATGGGAGCAAACCAAGTAGAATAACTATTTTCATTAAGTTCATTCTTGATGATACTTAAACAATCATTCCAAATTTTTTCTACTTCAATCTGCATTTAAAATTTTAAGACAATATTTTTTAATCAAAATGATTTGCACCATTTTGGAACATTTTTAATATAAATAATAGGGGTAGGCGGTCAAGAAAAATTTTGATTATTTTTCTTGGTGGGGAGACAAAAATAGTAAAATTCAAGGGTCTTGCAAATTTCTTTTCAATATTTATTTTACTTTTTTTATAAAAAAAAATACTAGAAAATTTGGAACTAAAAAATGTTCAATTAAAGTATATGATTTTAGCAATTTGGCTTTGAAAAGTATAAGAAAAAAATATCTATTTTTTTTGAATATATTTTTTATTCAAAATGATTAAAATCATTACATTAAGTCATAAATAATTGATAATCAATATTTTATATAACAAGTATTTTAATAAAATATTTTTAAGCAACTTGGAATGAGATTAATTTTTACAAGATTATTGTTTAATTCAAATGATTCTCCATCTAGGTGGAAATGGCTTACATTTTTTACCTCAAGAGTACAATGCTTTATAGAAGAAATGGTAACTTTTGGATGTTTATGAATGGTTTTAAAAAATAGGCTAATTCCAAGTTTAGCTTTCTCTATGAAACTCAGTGGTTTAACAACAACTAACTCAAATTCTTCATCAGTTAATTTTGAATTAGGAGATATATATGCATTATTCCCAAATTGATTTGCATTTGCAAAAGTGATGGAAAAAAATGGCTGGTAAGTATTTTCATTATTTAACCTTACCTCAATGTTTTTATAAGCTATACTTTGTCGTAAACTAGATTTAACATAATTAAATAATCCTCTTCCTCTTGCTTTTGAAAAATCGAATGCCACAATTGCATCAAATCCTATTCCAGCAGTACAAAAAAATGGTTTATCATTGAAATATGCTACATCAATAACTTGAGATTCTTCTGTATGTAATGCTAAATCTAATGCTTTTTTAAAATTCATTGGAATGCCTAAATGTCTTGCTAATCCATTGCCAGAACCCATTGGTACAATACCTAAAGGAATGTTGGAATTAATAAGCTGACGAGCTACTTCGTTTATTGTACCATCACCACCAACAACAATGATTCTTTCTGCCTTATTTTGAATTGCTTCTAAAACTAAATCGGTAGCATGATGAGGATACTCAGACTTTAAAAGTGTTGAATTTTTAATTTTTTGTAATTCTTTCTCGATTTTTTTACGAGAAGAAGTACCTTTGTTACCTGAAATTGGATTATATATAATGTAAACCATAATTTGAAAGGATTCACAAAGTTCGTTAATTTAAATAAATAATATGATATCATTAGGGGCAAACTATGAACTTATTTTTTCCTTTAGTCAGGAAAATGTTAATGATTTTTGTAAAGTTAGTGGAGATTTTAATCCATTGCATTGGGATGAAAAATTTGCGGCAGAAACACCTTTTAAAAAACCAATTGTACATGGTGCTTTGGTAAATAGTATTTTTTCAAAAGTGATGGGTATGGATTTTCCAGGAAAGGGGAGTGTTTATTTGAAACAAGTTAGTGAATTCAAACGCCCTGTTTATGTTGGAATGCTTTATCGTGCTTATTTTGAAGTTATTTCAATTGATCCTACAAAACATACAGCTGAAATAAAAACACAAGTCTTTGAAACTGAAAGGGGAAAGTTAATGGTAGATGGAACTGCTACTGTAATGAATCAAAATCTCTTCTAAAATAAAAAAAGCCTGATTAACCAGGCTTTTTTTATTGTCAATTCATTCGAGAATTAATTTCCAGCATTTTTCTTCGCTTGAACTTCAGTACGAATTTCTTGAGCTAATGTTTTTAACGCTTGTAATCCACCTCTAACGCGAGTTCCAGCTGCTTGGTTTCCTTTATCATAGAATTTTTCGAAATCTGATTCTAATGACATAACTAGGTCTCTTACTTGTGCAAATCTGCTCATAATAATTTGAATTTTTAGGTTGTAAAAAATAAGATTGTTAATATAATGCCCCCTTAAAAGCATTTATTTACCGAAATTTAGCAAAAATCTTATTTCTCACAAATTATTTTCTATAAAAAACGCAAAAAAAAGTTCAAAAAGTTAAAAAATAGCAAAAAATGTATCGAAAATCAGTTAATCTTGACGATAATAGCCATTTTTTAATCTATTTTGTACCTCTGCAAAGCAAGTCGTAGTATAATCAATGTCTGCCTGGGTATGTGAAGAAGTAGGAATAATTCTTAACATGATTTGCCCTTTAGGTACTACAGGATATACAACAATGGAACAGAAAATCCCCATATTTTCTCTTAAATCTCTAACTAATGCGGTAACTGCTTTGATATCATATTCACCGTGAAGAAATACAGGAGTTACTGGAGAAGTTGTTTCTCCAATATCAAAACCTTTTTCAATTAAACCTTTTTGTAATGAACGAACATTTTCCCAAAGTTTTTCCCTTAATTCAGGATGTTTTTTTATAAGTTCCAATCGTTTCATTCCACCAATAACAAAAGGCATTGGGAGCGCTTTTGCATAGGTTTGAGATCGCATATTATATTTTAAATACATGATAATATCTTTGGGAGCAGCAATAAATGCACCAATGGCAGCCATTGACTTTGCAAAGGTTGAAAAATACAAATCAATTCCTTCAATACAATTCAAATGTTCTCCCACTCCTCTACCATTAGCCCCCATTGTACCAAAACCATGGGCATCATCAACTAATAGTCTAAAGTTGAATTCTTTTTTTAACTCAACTATTTTATCTAAAGAACCCACTTTACCCGACATACCAAATACACCTTCCGTTATTACTAATATACCTCCTCCAGATTCTTGAACTGCCTTAGTGGCTCTTTCTAAATTTTTTCTCAATGAATCCATATCATTGTGATTAAATTTATAGTAGCTTCCCATTTTTGCTTTATGTAATCGAATTCCATCAATTAAACAAGCATGAGATTCAGCATCATATACAATGATATCTTTATGATCTACCATGCATTCAATTACAGACATGACACCTTGATAACCATAATTCAATAAAAACGCATCTTCTTTACCAACAAACTCTGCTAATTGTCTCTCAAATTCCTCATGCTCATCTGTATTACCAGACATCATTCTAGCACCCATTGGATAAGCTAATCCATACTTTTCCGTAGCTTCAGCATCTGCCTTACGTACTTCAGGGTGATTTGCTAATCCAAGGTAATTGTTTAATGACCAGTTGAGCATCTCTTTACCCATGAAGGTCATTCTTGGACCTAATTCACCAGTTAATTTAGGGAATGAAAAATAATGATGTGAATAATGTGCATGAGATCCAATAGGCCCCATGTTATTAACTACTTTCTCAAAAATATCCACTTTTACGATTCGGTTTGTTAGAAATTTATTAAATAAGTACAAAGTTAAGTTTAAATTCCTTTTGTGCCAAATTGATACATTTGTTTCTTTATCTCGACAATTTATATTTATTTAGAATTTTATTTGAATTAGATATTAGACTATGAAATATTTTATTATCACAAATTTGATCATTCTATCAGTCTGTCGTTTATTTGGCCAAAATACGATAAAACCAATAGTAGAATCCAATAATGGAATGGTTGTTTCGACACATCCTATTGCCAGTAAAGTTGGAGTAGAGGTTTTACAAAAGGGTGGAAATGCCATAGACGCTGCCGTTGCTGTCAACTTTGCTCTTGCAGTTGTTCATCCTGCCGCAGGTAATATTGGTGGAGGAGGATTTTTAGTATACAGAAATTCAGCTGGAGAAAAGTTTGCCTTAGATTATCGAGAAAAGGCACCAGGTAAGGGCTCTCGAGATATGTATTTGGATCAAAATGGTAATGCAATTCCTGAAAAATCACAGTCTGGTATATTGTCTGTGGGAGTGCCGGGAACTGTTGCTGGGGTGTATGAAATGCATCAAAAATTTGGTAAATTACCTTGGAGAGAAATTGTTCATCCTTCGGTTGTATTGGCTCGAGATGGAGTTGAATTGACAGAAAAAGAGGCGAGAGGGTTAAATCGACAAAAAAATGAATTTATTAAATACAATCCTGGGAAAACTTATTTATTGAATGAATTGGGAGAATGGAAAAAAGGTGATTTATTGATTCAAAATGATTTAGCAAAATCGCTTGAGAAAATAGAATCTAAAGGTTGGAAAGGATTTTATAAAGGTAAAATAGCCCGTTTAATTGTTAAAGAAAATAAGAAATTAGGAGGATTAATTACTAAAAAAGATTTAAGAAACTACCGAGCAGTTTGGCGTAGTCAAATTGTAACTAATTATAAAAATTATAAAGTTATAGGAATGCCACCTCCTTCAAGTGGCGGTGTTGCACTCGGGCAATTACTTGAAATGGTTGAAAAATATCCACTTTCAAAATGGGGAATTCAATCAGATTCAAGTATTCAGGTAATGGTTGAGGCAGAAAGACGTGTTTATGCTGATCGAGCAAAATGGTTAGGTGATCCGGATTTTGTAAAGGTGCCAACTAAGGAATTATTAGATTCTATTTACTGTACTCAGCGCATGTCAACAATGAATTTTGAAAAAGCTACTTCAAGTGATGCGATAAGTGCAGGACAATTTCCAGGTTATGAAAGTCCTGAGACTACTCATTTTTCAATTGTTGATGCTGAAGGTAATGCCGTTTCTATTACAACTACTTTAAATAATTCTTATGGAAGTAAAGTATTTGTTGGTAAGGCAGGGTTTTTGCTTAACGATGAAATGGATGATTTTAGTGCAAAACCTGGAGCTCCAAATCTTTATGGATTGATTGGATCTAAGGCAAATGAAATTCAACCTCATAAACGTATGCTTTCAAGTATGACTCCTACCATTGTGGAAGAAAATAATCAATTGAAATTAGTTGTAGGTACACCTGGGGGATCCACCATTATTACCTCTGTATTTCAAACCACTTTAAATGTGTTGGAGTTTGGTAAAAACATGCAGGAAGCTGTTGAATTTCCACGTTTTCATCACCAATGGAAGCCAGATAAGATAAATTTTGAAAATAACCGTTTCTCAAAAGAACAACAAATTCGTTTGCAGCAGAAAGGCTATCAATTTAATCCTGTTGGAGGAATTGGTTTAGTGGAAGGTATTTTAGTTTTACCTAATCATCGCCTACAAGGTGGAGCTGATTCTAGAGGAGATGATACCGCATATGGTTATTAACGAATTCCGTGCATCATTCTTTTTAAGGGTCCAATAGCTAAAAAGTATAAAATGATAGCAGCCAAACCAGAAAGAATGACAAATACCATGAAAAATTCATAAAGGTTGTGAATGGTAAATCCTAAAAACGTAGGCAAAACACTTGCTGGAGTAATTTTATTGGGTGGAAGTAAGGCACCTAATGTACCTGATAAAGCATAACCTGCAGCATTGGCTAAAAACCAAACACCCATCAATAAGGATGAAAATCTTTTGGGTGCAAGTTTGGAAACCAAAGAAAGTCCTATTGGAGATAAGCATAATTCCCCCATGGTATGCAAAAGATATAATAGAATCAACCAGATAACATTTAATTTATCTGTACCTAAATCTTTTACTCGTAGTGCAATAATTAAGTAACCTGTAGAAAGTAGAAATAAACCAATAGCTTGTTTAGTTGGTGAATTTGGTTCTAAATTATTCTTTTGTAGTTTCATCCAGATCCAGCTGAATGGGAAAGCTAGGAAAATGATAAAAAAAGAATTTGCATTTTGAATTGAACTAGGAGGTAGTTCAATTCCAAAAATATGTAAGTCCGTTTGTTGATCTGCAATGAATGTTAGCGATGAACCTGCTTGCTCAAATGCAGCCCAAAAGAAAATTACAAAAAAACAAATGATGTATAATACCAGAATTCTATCTCTTTCAATTTTTGTAATTGTTTTATCAGTCATGATTAAAAATGCCAAACTGATTCCTGCAGAATAAATTACCGGATAAATCCAATCTTTGATTGGATTTGGAATGTTAGTTTGAAATAAATAATGAAAACAAAATACGCCTATTGTAAATACAAGTAAACTTAAAAGGATAGAAGAATTACCAAAATTTGCTTTTTCTGATTCTGTATTCTCATTTGAGGTATTTGAAAATACAGGTTTTAAGCCAATTGCCTCTCCTCTTGGATTGACGATGAATTTATTTTTTAAAAAATAAAAACTAATGGTTCCAATCATCATGGCGGTACCCGCTGCCATAAATCCCCATTTGAAAGCTTCTACAACTCTAGTTCCATCAGGTGCTTTTACATCTCCAACAATTGGACAAATAAGCATTCCTAAAAATGCACCTGAATTGATTCCCATATAAAAAATAGTAAAAGCTGAGTCAAGTTTAGAATCGCCTTTGTCATATAAATCACCTACCATTGAGGAAATATTTGGTTTGAAAAAACCATTTCCAAAAATTAAAAACAGTAAGCCAAGCCACATTAAGTTAGTAGCTAATGGAATACTTGAATCAAATGTACTTGCGGAACTAAATAAAAATAATTGACCAATTGCCATAATAAGGCCTCCAATCAGGATGCAATTACGATTTCCTAAAAATCGATCAGAAATAAATCCACCTAACATGGTTGTAATATAACTTAGACCTAGAAATCCACCATATAAAATGGCTGCTTCATCTTGTTTAAAAGCTAAAGCATTTACAAGGAATAAAACCAATAAGGCGCGCATTCCGTAAAAATTAAAGCGTTCCCACATTTCGGTAGAAAACAAAACATATAGTCCTTTTGGATGAGATGTGTTGGTAGTTGACATAAATTGGTTCTTATTTGTAATGGGCAATTTACTATTTAATGATGAAATAATTCAAATTAGGATTTTAACTTTATTAAATTTTTAAAGTCAATTTTAGGAATTCATCCCAAATTTTGAAACAATTTTTGTAATATTGTTCTTTCATTTTCTTGAAATTAAAATAAGTTTCAAATGGGTAAAATAATTGCTATCGCTAATCAGAAAGGTGGTGTGGGTAAAACAACAACTGCCATTAATTTATCTGCAAGTTTAGCGGCATTGGATTATAAAACCCTAATCATAGATGCTGATCCACAGGCAAATTCTACTTCAGGTTTAGGATTAAACCCAAAGGATGTCAAGAATAGCATTTACGAATGCATGGTTGGTCTAGCAAGGGTAGAAGAAACTCTAATTGAAACGGAAGTGCCTAATTTATTTATTATTCCTTCTCATATTGATTTAGTAGGAGCAGAAATAGAAATGATTAATCTAACCAATAGGGAAGGTAAAATGAGAGAGGTTTTAGAAGAAATCAGGGAACAATTTGATTTTATAATCATGGATTGTAGTCCATCCCTAGGTTTAATTACAATTAATAGCCTTACGGCAGCTGACTCTGTAATTATTCCAGTTCAATGTGAATATTATGCCTTAGAAGGTTTAGGTAAATTATTAAATACAATAAAAATTATCCAATCAAGGTTGAATACTAAATTAGTAATTGAAGGAATTCTATTAACCATGTACGATTTGAGACTTCGCTTATCTAATCAGGTGGTAAATGAAGTTAACCAACATTTCAAAAATATGGTTTTTGAAACAATTATTCCAAGAAATATTCGTTTGTCAGAGTCACCTAGTTTTGGAATTCCTGCAATATTACATGATGCAGAAAGTAAAGGTTCGGTAAGTTATTTGAATCTTGCAAGAGAAATAGTGCGTAAAAATGGATTACTTGAAACTGTTTAATTATGAGTGCGAAACAAGAGGCAAATTCTAAAAGGAGAATTGGATTAGGAAGGGGATTAAGTGCTTTGTTAGAAGATTCTAGCTCTGTTTTAGGCACAATGAATAGTGAATTGTCTTCCAATTTAGAATCAATTGGAATGATGGAAGAAATTCCATTGTTGCTTATTGAGACCAATCCTTACCAGCCAAGGGAGCATTTTGAAAAAGATTCCTTAAATGATTTGGCAGAATCGATTAAAGTTCAAGGTATTATTCAGCCAATTACGGTCCGAAAAACAGGTCCTAGAAAATACCAATTGATTTCAGGAGAAAGGCGTTTGCAAGCATCCAAAATTGCTGGATTAGAAAAAATACCAGCTTATGTTCGTACGGCGGATGATCAGCAAATGATAGAAATGGCATTGATTGAAAACATTCAAAGAGAAAATTTGAATGCAATGGAAATCGCCCATTCTTATAAATTATTAATGGAGGAATGTCATTTAAAACAAGAAGATCTTGGTCTTCGTGTAGGAAAAAATCGTTCTACGGTAACAAATTATTTACGATTACTTAAATTACCTTCCGAAATTCAAATTGCTATCCGTGATAATAAGTTATCTATGGGACATGCTCGATCTCTTGTTTCAGTTGATAATATAGCAATTCAATTAGATTTATTTGAACGTTGTTTACATGAAGAATGGTCTGTTCGGAAATTAGAAGATGCAATCCGAAATTTAGGTAAGGAAGGTTCTTTATCTAATAAAGGTCAGGTTAAACTAGATGATATTAAGAAATACCAAGCTGCTTTTTCTCAATTTTTCAAATCAAATGTGAGTTTTAAAATGAATGAACATGGAAAAGGGGAGTTAAAGATTCAATTTAAATCAAAAGAAGAATTAGATAAATTACTCAAGACAATTCAATAATCGAATGTTACAGTATCGATGTTTTTTTCTTTTTTTACTAATTTGTTTTTCGACCACTTCAAAAACTTTTGCATATTCGAATTTCAACGATTCGCTTGGGGTATTAAAATCTGATTCTGTAAAATTAATCAAAGTCACAAAACACAAAATTATTCCTAGAACTTCAACCATTCGATCAATGATTTTGCCAGGATTGGGACAAGCCTATAATCGACAATATTGGAAATTACCTCTGGTTGCTGGTGCATTTGTTACTTTAGGATTAATTGCAAAGTATAATAATGATCGTTATCAAAAGTATAGAGGATATTATTGGACGGTATCTCCTCATCCAGATGATCCAAGTTACCAACCACCAAATACAGTTCCCGTCACTTATGAAGATGGTATTACTCGTGAGTTGGATGCAAATCAATTGAAACGAATAGTAGATGGCTTTAGAAGAAATAGAGATTTTACCTATATTGGGATTTTGGTTGCTTGGGCATTTAATGTGGTTGATGCAAATGTTTCTGCGCATTTGCGTACTTTTGATGTAACTGACGACATTAGTTTACGATTAAAACCTAGTTTTGATTTTAATCCTCGTCAAAATAACATGGTTGCAGGAGTTAATTTAACTTTTCAGTTTAAATAAATTTTATGAAAATTGTATTAATAGGGTACGGTAAGATGGGAAAAGAAATCGAAAAGATTTCTCTAGAACGTGGTCATCAAATTATTGCTAAAATAGATATTGATAATCCATCTGATTTGGATAAATTGTCTTTAACAGATGTAGATGTTGCAATTGAATTTTCTAACCCAGTTTCAGCATATAGTAATTTGGTTAAATGTATTCAAAAACAAATTCCGGTTATATGTGGAACAACAGGATGGTTAGAAAAAAAATCAGAAATTGAAGAATTAACAAAAGTTAACAATTCAACTTTCTTTTATGCCTCCAACTATTCAATTGGTGTTAATTTATTTTTTAAATTGAATAAATTCTTAGCCCAAATGATGAAAAATCATACTGAATATGATATTTACACGAATGAAATACATCATTTAGAGAAGAAAGATAGTCCAAGTGGTACAGCAATTACAATTGCAGAAGGAATAATTGAAGCATATCCAAATAAAAATAATTGGGTTAATAATGAAATCCCTGCTGCAACTGAGGTTGCCATTTGGAGTCAAAGAGAATCAACTAAACCAGGAACCCATACTGTGAAATTCATTTCAGAAGTTGATCAAATTGAAATTACGCACGAAGCATTTTCTAGGCAAGGTTTTGCATTGGGTGCTGTTATAGCTGCAGAGTGGGTAAAGGATAAGAAAGGTGTTTTAGGCATGGAAGACCTTTTGAAGTTGTAAGTAAGAAGTAAGAAGCAAGAAATTTTTTTATTCATAATTCAAAATAATTAATGAGTACCACTGAAACACCTAAGGTTAAAAAACAAAAATCTGCATTCAGGGAATGGTTAGATTCTGTAACATTCGCTGTAGTAGCAGCTACGTTGATTCGTTTCTTTTTATTTGAGGCCTATACCATTCCAACGCCATCCATGGAAAGTTCCTTGATGGTGGGTGATTTTTTATTTGTAAGTAAATTGCACTATGGAGTTAGAACTCCCAAAACTCCTTTACAAGTACCTTTAACTCATCAAAAAATTTGGTTTACCGAAATTCCAAGTTATTTACGCTGGTTAGATTTACCGATTTATCGATTACCTGGTTTTTCAAAAATTAAATCTGGAGATCCGGTGGTATTTAATGTGCCAAATTATGAATTAGATGGTGATGCTCCAGTTGATTTACGGACATTTTATGTTAAAAGATGTATTGGTACGCCAGGTGATGTTATTCAAGTTAACGACCAGCAAGTTTATGTTAATGGTAAGCCAATGGCTAATCCTGAAAGAATGCAGCATCCGGTTTTTATTAAAACAAAAGAGGTTTTGGATGATCAATTTTTTGATGAATTTGGTGTTCGAAATGCTCCAGATGTTTATAATAATTTGGAAGCTGCTGATTATGCGCCTTTAGCTGATAGCACCAATCAATTAGTGGGATATAAAGTTAACGCAAGCCAAACGGTTATTAATGAAATTTTAGCAAGAGTTAAAGGTTCATCTATCGTAAAAGATGCATTTAAAGATCCTAAAGGTCTTACAGCTCCTGATTTTTTCCCTCATGATACCATAAATTTCAAATGGAACAGAGACTTTTATGGTCCATTAAAAGTTCCTGCAAAAGGATTGAAGATTTCTTTATTAAATGTTTCAAACGTTTCCACCTATGGGGAAGTGATTCAGAAGTATGAATCAAATGTTGGTATTCAAATTTTGGGTGGTAAAATTTATCAGGATGGTGTATTGTTGAAAGAATATACTTTTAAACAAGATTATTATTTTATGATGGGGGATAATCGTCACAATTCAGCTGATTCGCGTTTTTGGGGATTTGTACCTTATGACCATGTGGTTGGAAAGCCTGTATTTATTTGGATGTCTTTAGATCCAAATAAAGGAATTTTTTCTGGTAAAATCAGATGGAGTCGACTTTTTCAATTTATAAATTAATGAATTTTAAAAAAGGAAAGCAGTGCAACAGCACTGCTTTTTTATTTGATTCTTAATACAAAACCTTTTAAATAATGACTCTCAGGATGAAAAATATTTACTGGATGATCGGGACCTTGATTCATCTGATGGATAACTTGAATTTCTCTTCCACAATTTATCGCGGAAGCAACTAACATATTATAAAAGAGGTCGCGAGTAATTACTTGGGAACAAGAAAAAGTAAATAGTAGTCCATTCGGACGAATTTGTTGCATAGCTAATTCATTGATCCTTTGGTAACCTTGTAAAGCTTTATGTTTGGCATTCATGGATTTGGCAAACGCAGGTGGATCTAAAATGATAATGTCAAATAGTTCTTTATTATTTCGTAAATAGGGAAGGGTTTCTCCAGCTATTGCCTCATGCTTTAATTTTTCGAAATTATTCAATGCTATATTTTGATTTACTAAATCAATGGCCTTGGATGAAGCATCCAATGAAATTACTTTGTTGGCCCCCTCTTTCAATGCATATAGACTAAAACCGCCTGAATAGCAGAAAGTATTTAAAACATCTTTTCCCTTTGCAAATTTAGCTAATAGCTCTCTGTTATCTCTTTGATCAAGAAAGAATCCTGTTTTTTGACCAGTTATCCAATTTATAGCAAATGTAATTCCATTTTCTTTAACAAGATAAGGTACATCTGCTTTTCCCTCTAAGAACTTATTTTCAATTGTATTTGCATATTCTTGCGGCAAGGTTTCCTTACTTTTATCATAAATTGCAATTACATATTTTTTGCCATATGCCTTCAAGATTGCATCCTTAATGAAAGATAAATTTTTATGTATTCCAATACTATGCGCTTGAATAACAAATACGCCATTATAAAAATCAATAATTAGGCCAGGACAATTATCGCCCTCTCCATGAATTAAGCGAAAAGCATTCGTATTATTGAATGGAATGGATGCTCTTAATGATTTTGCTTGTTCGATTTTTTCATTCCACAAGGCTTTAAATGATTCTATCGGTTTAAAATGAATAACTTTCACAGCAATACTGCCATTATGAAAATGGCCAATACCAAGAAAGTTATTTTTAAAATCTTTTACCTCAACCCAGTCTCCATCATTTAAATTTGAGCTTTGCTGCTGAATAGCTCCTGAAAACACCCACGGATGAAATCTTTTTAGTGGAATTTCTTTTCCGGGTTTTAATTTGACAAACTTTTCAATATTCATTTTACAAATTTGCAAAAAAATTATGGTATATCAGGCTGTCCGGACTCCAACCAAGCAGAATACCATAAAGAACCAACAACCTTTACAGATTCATTGAATCGATTTTCAATGCTATTGTTTAGCATTTTATGATAGGCAATGGCATATTCTTTGGAATAATTTTTTATTAATTGATTTCCTTTTTGTTCAAATGAATATTTTTTTGATGCCTTAAAATCATAGGATAGTTTTTTTTCCTTTCCTAATAAATCTTTCACTAAAGAATGTGATGACAAAATGATTTCCCATGATTTTTCTTGAACATTAGCAATGTATTCAGCGGGGCCAATCCATGTTTCCAATTCTCTATTGATTAATTCAGGGATTCTGGATTCCCAAAAACTGTGTATTCCTACTTGGTCTGTCTTTTGACCATCATAGTTTGAGGTTGTATGCAATGGCACGTGGGCATCTGCGACATAATGCCCGAGTTCTGCCGCATATTTGATAATTTTTTCTGAATCTTTTTCTTGAAAAGCGTTTATTAGTTTTTGATAGGCTATAGGTATATACCAAACTACTTTTCCATGAGCATTTATGGAGTCCTCAGGTAAATTTTTAATCACCTGTTTTTCAGATTTAAATTGTATAGTTGTGATATTGTAATGGTCCAAATCAATATAATGTCTTTCTGCTTCATTTTCCAAAACATACCTTCTCTCATCTGGTAGAACTGCATATTCTTGAATCAATTCAATATTTTTTTTGAAAAAGGTATTTAATGGTGGAGGTAAGGTGAATACAGCCAAATAATTTATTTTTTTATGTGCAAAAAATCCCCATTGGTAGGGTTGGCTTGCTGAAAAACCTAGATAAATAGTGAAAATCGTTAAAAAGATTGTTTTCATATGGTTTTTTTTGTGGTTAGTATTGATATTTATTAAATATTCTATTAATTTTGCATTTCAATTTAGAAAATAGAGAAATATTAATTAAGCAATGGCAAATCATAAATCATCAATTAAGCGAATTAGAGCAAACGAAGCAAAGCGTTTACGTAACCGTTATCAACACAAGTCAACTAGAACTTTGATCAAGAAGTTAAGAGCGACAACTGATAAAGCCGTAATTGTAGATTTGTTCAAGCAAGTTGCTTCTTCGTTAGATAAATTGGCTAAGAAGAATATTATTCACAAGAATAAAGCTGCAAACCAAAAATCGAAATTAGCAAAATTTGTAAATAAGGTTGCTGCCTAGTCTTTAGATTATCATATGTTTGATAAAAGCCTATCGTTAGATAGGCTTTTTGTTTTTTAAGGCTATATTTCGAAAAAAATGACTTCTAATCAATTTACTTTTAAGAAAATTTTAAAGGAGGATCGACCGAGAGAAAAGCTAAAAAATCTAGGAAAGGAATATTTAAGTAATTCAGAGATATTAGCAATTATTTTAGGTTCAGGAACTAAATCTAAATCAGTTACAGAATTATCCAATGAGATTATTCATCAAGTTGGTGGCAATTTAAATTCCTTTTCAAGATTAGGATTATCAGATCTTGTTCATTTTAAAGGCATAGGAAAGGCAAAAGCTACCCAATTACTGGCATGCATTGAATTAGGTAAGAGAATTGCAACTTATGATGCTAAAAATAAGTTAGTTAAAATAAGTTCAAGTGCGGATGCTTTTATATTATTACGACCCATTTTTCAGGAATTGATTCATGAAGAATTTTGGGTTATTTATTTAAATAGAGGATCTAAAGTAATTAAAGTGGAGCGATTAAGTAAAGGTGGTGTAGCCGGTACTACAGTTGACATCAAATTGATTTATCGATCTGCTATTCATTACATTGCTTCATCGCTTATTGTGGCTCACAATCATCCTTCAGGTAATTTAATACCAAGTCATTCAGATAAAGAAATTACAAAGAAAATTGCCGAAGCAGGGAAAAATTTAGATATTTTACTTATAGATCATCTGATAATTGCAGATAATACCTATGTAAGTTTTGTAGATGAAGGGTGGTTATAAAAAAGAGAGGATTATTTTCCTCTCTCTTTATAAATTTTCTGAAGTTTTGATCCAATAACAATTGAAATTGCGAATAAAACAATGAAAAATAGTGCTCCTGAATATCCCATAAGTTTAAATTTTTACAAATTTACATTTTTTTTTAAAGCAAACCTTTGGTACTAGGTAAAGAATCTAAATTTTTTTGATCTCTTTGAATAGCCATTCTAATAGCTTTAGCAAAAGCCTTAAAGATGGCTTCAATTTTATGGTGTTCGTTTTGTCCTTCAGCTTTAATATTTAAATTTGATTTGGAGGCATCTGAAAATGATTTAAAGAAGTGATAAAACATTTCAGTTGGAACTTGACCAATCATTTCTCTTTTGAATTCTGCTTCCCACATCAACCAATTTCTACCACCGAAGTCGATAGCTACCTGGGCAAGGCAATCGTCCATAGGTAAAAGAAATCCATACCGATTTATCCCTTTTTTATTTCCAAGAGCATTGACAAAAGCCTCTCCTAGGGCAATGCCTGTATCTTCAATAGTATGGTGTTCATCGATGTGTAGATCACCCGTTACATCAATGCTTAGGTCCATTGAACCATGCTTTGCGATTTGTTCCAACATGTGATCAAAAAAGTGAAGACCAGTGGATATATTACTTTTACCCGTTCCATCTAAATTTAAATCAATCGAGATACTAGTTTCTTTTGTGTTTCTTGAGTGATGTACTTTTCGTTCAGGAATTCGCAAAAATTGATAAATAGTATCCCAATTAGTTGTTTGGAGCGCTAATGATTCAATAAGGTAGGATGGAATTTCCATATTACCTAAAAGGATGCCCTTGGCACCTAAATTTTTGGCTAATTCTAAATCAGTTAATCTATCTCCAATGACAAATGAGTTTTCTAAATCATATTCTTCCGTAAAATAGTTGCTTAACATACCAATTCCTGGCTTACGAGTTGGTAGATTTTCATGAGGAAAACTTTTATCTATGTGGATATAATCAAAGATGATGTCTTCAGACCTTAAAATCTCTAACATTTTATTCTGTGCTGGCCAGAAGGTTTGTTCAGGAAAAGAATTTGTTCCAAGGCCATCTTGATTGGTAACCATTACGAATTCATAATCAGTTTCCTTTTGAATTTTAGATAAATTACTGATCGATTTTGGGACGAAGGCTAATTTTTCTAAACTATCTACTTGAAAATCGATTGGTGGTTCAATAATAATTGTTCCATCGCGATCAATAAATAAAAGCTTTTTCATAAAGTAAAGTTAAAAAAACATATGTAGTTTTGCGAAAAATTAATGAAAAGCAAATGATATTTTTAACGGAGGACGAATTTTTACCCATAATTTCAAAAAGAATTCAGGTAATTAGTCGTGAAGAGGAATTGGTTGTTGAAAAATTATTGCCTGTTTGGCAAGCAGTTGCCCTAGGTGGAATCCTGAAATTGGTTAAAAATAGAATTCGATACAATGCTTTGATGAACTTTTTGAAGTCAAGAGTTGATCAAAAACATCTTGATATTTTGTCTAGCGACTTAAAAGGTTATGATGATGTTATTTTCTCATACGGTGAATCTTTGATTGGCATTTTATTTCCCGACAAAAAAAGTGCCATAGCAATTGCTCTGTCTCAAAAGTTACAATGTAAAAGTTCCTTTGCGCTAAAAGGTTTAACGTATTTATCAGGATTTCTTTTATTGCAAATGAAAAGAGATGAAGAAGAATTGTCTGATTTTCCTGCTTTTTGTGAAATATATTTAGGCTATAAAAATGTTTTTCACGATCTGATTTCATCCGATTTGCAAAAATCAATTATTGAAATTTTATTATTAAATGATGTATTGAAAGCGGAGGATAGCTTAATTTTTGCAGATTCTTTTGAAGAGTCAGACGAATTAGACCAAGGGATTTGGGTTAAGTTTTTGAATAGAAAATTAATTTTATTTATTTCAATTGCAATGATTCTTTTAAGCTCTATTGTATATTTTACCCAATTTAGAACTAGTGAATCGATAGCAATTTCAGAAGAGGAAGAAATAATACCTTTAGATAGTCTAACGAAGCTAAGTGATAGTTTAACACAAGTTGCCATCGATTCATCTAAATTACAGTCAGATTCTACCAAAAATTTATATTGGACCATCGGGAAAAATTTTTGGGTGCCTAAACAATCTTCAATTGTTCAATTGCATACATTTCTAACGGATTCGACCGCTAAAGAAGCACTTATTTTGCCTTGTTTTGAAATAGCTTTTAATTCGGAGAATGATCAATTAACCCAAACAAAAGAATATTTTTTTAAGCGATTTACAGAGGGTTTTCAAATATTCAAAGAGGTTAGGCTTGAAATTTATGCTTTTTCAGAAAAAGATTCACAATCGGCCTTAAAGAGAGGTTTTTTATTAAAAAATCGTCTCGTTGGAGAGGGATTGAGTCCAAAACGTATCAATGTTTTACCTATTTCGGGTGGAATTTCACCTGATGCAAGTATTCCATTGAATGCTCAAGTTGTATTTAAAGTAATTAAATAATTCTTGGATTTAAAAGAATGTAATTCTTTGGTGTTTTCTTAATAAAATCCAATTAATTTGCTTATATTATTACAAATGAGTACCTTTGTACTTTGTTTGTACAAAAATACATCCGCGAAACTCTTTTTGTTTTTATTTTTCCAATGGGATTTTAGGTCAAGGGTTAATTACGGATGTGTTTGTCACCGTAATTAAATATTGATATGAGTCAAAAAGTTCGTTTTGATGAGCTCTCTTTATCCGAGGGTATCATGGAAGCAGTAAAAGAAATGGGTTTTGAGTTTGCTTCACCCATTCAATCAGAAGCAATCCCTTTTGTATTAGAGGGAAGAGATGTAATAGGTCAGGCCCAAACCGGTACTGGAAAAACAGCAGCATTTGGTATTCCATTAATTGAACATATTATTCCTTTCGAAAAATATGTTCAAGCAATTATTTTATGCCCAACTCGTGAATTAGCACTGCAGGTTACAGAAGAGATGAAGAAGCTGTCAAAGCACATTAAAGGTGTTTGGGTAACTACAGTGTATGGAGGCGATTCAATTGAACGTCAAATAAAATCATTAAAGGCAGGAGCCAATATTGTGGTTGGTACACCAGGACGTGTAATTGATTTAATTGAGCGTAGAGCATTGAAATTAGATCGTGCTGCAAAAATTGTTCTAGATGAAGCGGATGAAATGTTAGACATGGGATTTAGAGAAGATATTGAAAGTATCTTAGAAGAATTACCAGATGAGCGTCAAACTGTTTTATTTTCAGCTACTATGTCAAAGCCTATTATGGCATTGACGAATCGTTATTTGACAAATCCAAAGTTAGTTAAGGTTGTTAAAAATGAAATAACCAACGATAACATCGAACAGCTTTATTTTGATGTCAAAGGTAAGGCTAAAATGGAAGTCACAACTCGTTTAATCGATTTTTATAATCTTAAGTTGTTACTAATATTTTGTAATCAAAAAAAGCGTGTGGATGAGGTAGTTGAGGAATTAATGAATCGTGGTTATGCTGCCGAAGGGCTTCATGGTGATTTACGTCAAAACCAGCGTACCCAAGTAATGAACCGTTTCCGTTCTGGAGCAGTTTCTATTTTGGTTGCTACTGATGTGGCCGCTAGGGGCTTGGATGTCGATAATGTAGATGGCGTAATCAATTACGATATTCCACTAGATGAAGAATACTATGTACACCGAATCGGTCGTACAGGTCGTGCTGGCAAATCTGGAAAAGCATTTACCCTAGTGGTAGGATCGGAACGCAATCGTTTGCGTGAAATCATGAATTATACCAAAGTTAAAATAGACAAGGGTGTTATTCCTACTTTTACGGATGTTGTAGGTATTAAAAAAGGGATGTTTATTGAACGAGTGAAGGAAACGATAGAAGAAGGTGGTTTGGAATTGTTTGATGACGTTTTAGAAGCTTTACACCACGCAGGTTGCAGTACAGAGCAGGTAGTTTCAGCACTGGTTAAAATGAACATGGGTGTGGCAAAAAATGAATTTGCTGATGAAAATTTAGATGGTGAATTAGATCGTCAATCAAGAAAATATGGTAGAGATGATCGAGGAAGTGGACGAGATCGTGATTGGGACCGTAGAGGCGCTGGAAGATTTGATAGAGGTGGTGATAGAGGCGACCGTAGAGGAGGAAGAGATAGAGATCGAGGAGGAGATCGTGGCCCAAGGGTAGATCGGGAGGGAAAACCTTTTAGATCAGATGCCAATATGGTGAAATTATTCGTAAATATTGGTTTTAATGAGAAAATCAGTCCATCTAACATCGTTGGAGCATTTGCAGGTGAAACAGGTATTCCTGGCAGTGCTTTAGGACACATACAAATTGAAAATAGACATACCTATGTGGATATTCCAAAAGAATATGTAAAAGATGTTTTAGATAAAATGACTGGAGCCCAAATTAAAGGAAAAAGGGTAATGGTTGAAGTAGCTAAAGGAAGATAAATAAAAGGGCCAAATGGCCCTTTTTTATTGCATATGCTTTAAATAAAATATTTGCTTAGGGGCTAATTTGCTAGGAATATAAATCGAACCTTCAAAAAAGTGAATTATAAAATTAAATGATTCATTTTTTTCAATTCTTTGAATCTTGTTATAAAAATTAGAATCCCGATACGGATCTAAAATTAATACAATTTGAAAAGATTTATTTTCAAAACAATTTAATTCTTCTAAAGTATTGATTATTAATATATTATAGCCATTAAGTTCAGATTTAGTTGAGAGATAAGTGTTTAAATTATGGATAAAAAGAGTTTGATCGAATTTCCATAAAGATGGATTGATTACCTTGTTATAAAGGTCATAAACCAATGGAGAATGCAAGCCATGGGCAGTTTGTGCCTTCCAAAAAAAAATCATTTTTTGAATAATTCGGTACATCAATTTAAAAGTGTTTTAGGTATTAATGGGAAGGGAGGTATTTTTACTAAAAAATTTTCCTTTGTATCTAAATTGGTAAAACTATAGTGACCAGACATTTTTCCAATTTGAGTGGTCAATGGGCATCCTGATGTATAGGTAAACGAAGTGCCTGGTTCAATAACTGGTTGTAAGCCTATTACGCCTAATCCTGAAACATGTTCAATTTTTCCACCAGATTCCCATATTTTCCAAAATCTACTTATTAATTTAGTTGGATGAGATGTCAAATTTTTTATTGTAATTTGGTAACTAAAATAATAAGTAAAGGGTTTTTGTAGTTGCTGATCTTGCAATTGTGTTGTCTCAACCGATATATAAATCCCATTTGAAATTGCTTCGCTCATAATTTAAAGTGTGATGACAAAGTTAAAAGATTTGTTTATAAATGATTGGAGAAATGTATTAGAACATACTTTTGATGAAGATTATTTTAACGAATTAGAAACAAAATTGCTAGTTGAATATCAAAATTACAAGGTTTATCCACCCTACAATGAATTGTTTAATGCTTTTAATGATAGTTCATTTGAATCCACTAGAGTAGTCATTATTGGACAGGACCCGTATCATCAACCCAATCAGGCTCATGGATTGTCTTTTTCAGTTTCCGATGGAATAGCTTTTCCACCATCTTTGAAAAATATTTTCAAAGAAATTGATTTGTCTTTTGAACAGATTTCATTTAGATCTTCTGGAAATTTAACTCAATGGGCAAGGCAAGGAGTTTTATTATTAAATGCTTCTTTATCTGTTAGGGAAGGGGAGCCTAATTCCCATCATAAATTAGGTTGGCAAACATTTACCTTAGAGGCGATTCAACAACTAAATTTTAAAAAGAAACATGTGGTTTTTATGCTTTGGGGAAATTTTGCTCATCAATTTGAAAAGTATATCGATTCCTCCAAACATTTTATTTTAAAAGCAGCACATCCTTCTCCTTTATCTGCTAATAAAGGGGGTTGGTTTGGAAATAATTGTTTCAAAATTTGTAATGAAATTCTAATCTCTACTAACCAAAATCCTATTGATTGGAATGTATAAAGGTTAATTTTGAAGGGAAATAGACATATTTGTTTGGAAATTCTGCTGTAAAAAAGGCACTTACAATTTGTTCAATTGAATCAGTTGTATCTTCTTGTGATTCTTCATGTACCCAACATTGTAAACTATATCCTTTTGAATCAGGCTCTTGATGTGAGTTGATTTCTAATAAATAGATTTGATTGATAAATTCGAATTTATTTAATTCAGGAATAATTATTTTTCTTATTGCCAATATGGCATCCTCTTCAATAGTGGGATCTACGAAAAGTGATAAATTAAATTGTATCATGTATAAGTTATGATTTTAACGCTTCAAATAATATTTCTACAGTATGCTTTCCGGTTTTACCTATACCATCCTTAATTTGATGTCTGCAGGAGGTTCCATTCATCGCAATTATGTCCGTAGATTCTTTTACATTTCTTAGCCGGGGGTAGAGCACTAATTCAGCTATTTTTTGAGACAAAGCATATTTATTTTTCTCATATCCAAAAGAACCTGCCATTCCACAACATCCACTTGGAATTAATTCTGTTTTGTAATTTTCTGGTATTTCTAATGCAATTCTGGTTTTACTTAATCCAATACTCGCTTTCTGGTGGCAATGCCCATGAAGTAATACTTTCTTAGATTCACTTGTAAATAAACTGGATTTTATTTTTCCTTTCTTGTATTCATTAGCTAAAAAATCATCAATTAAGAATATTCGATTTTTGATTATTTCAGAGTCGTTTTGAAAGGAAGAATCTACTATTTTAGGGCCCTCATCTATAAAACAGAGTAATGCACTCGGTTCTACTGTAAGAATAGGAAGATGATTAGGATAAGATCTTAGAATTTCAATATTATTTTCCATCAATATTTTTGCTGTCTTAACCATTCCTTTGGAAAGATAGGATCTGCCAGTTATAATTTGATTAGGAATTTCAATCCCATAACCTAGGGAATTTAATAAAATAACAGCCTTTTGACCAATTAAAACATCATTATAATTGGTGAATTCATCTGCAATTAATATTACTTTCCCGTTTTTATATTGATCTTGTTTATTTATGTTGGAATATTTATCAAACCATTTTTCAAGTGTATTAAAATGTAATTTGGGTAAACTTCTGTCTTTAGCAAAACCTGCAATAGATTTGACGATGCCAGCACTTAATGGAAAAGAATTGATGAAATTATAAACCGGTGCAATTGGTCTGAAATATTTTTGAATTAGTGGAAAATGACCAATAATTTTATTTTTATAAGGTATTCCATTTTTTTCATATTGTTGGGCCAATACCTCCGCTTTTAATTGAGTAATATCTACCCCTGAAGGACATTCAGTTTTACAAGCCTTACAAGATAAACATAAATCCAATACTTCATTAAGTTCTTTACTTTCAAAACCCTGAGAATTAGAGTCACTCAAAATTTGTCTTAAAACATTCGCTCTTGCCCTAGTGCTATTTTTTTCATTTAGGGTGGCCATGTAACTTGGACAAAGTGTTCCACCAGATAAATGACTTTTTTTACAATCACCGGATCCGGAACATTTTTCAGCCAAAATCAAAGGTGTTTTAATCGAACCATAATCAAAAAATAATTGTTCAAAAGTGTGTTTTTGATCAATTTGCATTCTAAAGTCCTCATCCATCGGAGGTGTATCAACAATTTTTCCTGGATTTAAAATATGATTAGGATCAAATAGGTTTTTAACTTCTTTGAATAGTTCGTAGATCTCATTTCCCATTAATTTAGGAATGAATTCTCCTCTTAATCTTCCGTCTCCATGTTCTCCACTTAAAGCGCCCTTGTATTTTTTTAGAATGGTTACAGTTTCCTCAAGAATACTCCTAAATTGTATTCTACCTTCTTTTGTTTTTAAATTGATGAATGGTTCGATATGTAACTCACCAGCACCTGCATGGGCATAAAAAGCTGCTTTCACTTGATGCTTTTTTAGTAAATTCTGAATATCATCAACATAATTTGGTAAATCAATAGGGTCAACTGCACAATCTTCAATTAAGTTTACAGCTTGCTCATCTGCAATTAAATTTCGAATTAAGCCTAATCCTGCCTTTCGAATATCCCAACCCTTGTAAATTTCCTCGTTTTTTAGAATGGGATAGGCATATCCAAGATTTGAATTGGACAATTGTTGAATTACCTTCAGAATTGTTTCATCTAAATCATTGATAGAATTATGTCTAAATTCTACCATTAAAATGGCTTGGGGATCTCCGGAAATAAAATCTCTATTTTGTTCAAATTGGGGATGTCCCTTGGTAAAGGATAAAATAAAATCATCCACCAATTCAGATGCTAAAGGATTGAATTTTAAGACTTCGATATTTGCAAGCATAGCCTCGTGAATAGAGGTGCAATGAACACAAAGTAATCTTACTTCCTCTGGAGGTAATTCTAAAAGTTGTAATTTTGCAGCATGAACAAGTGCTAAAGTTCCTTCCGATCCCGTCAATAATGCAGATAAATTGAAGTTTTTACCATTTGGATGAAAGGGTTTCATTTCGATCAATGCATCCAATGCATATCCTGTATTTCTTCTTTTGACACTCTTTTTGGGAAACTTTTCCCTTATGAGATCTTGAATTTCATGATTGTTTAAAATGCGATGAAGTTCTTTATAGATTTTTCCTTCTAAATTGTTTAATTGAGTTTTTGCATAAAATTCTTCAACACTAAGATCATGAGTATGAATTTCGGTCCCATCACTTAAGAAAGCCTTTAATTCAAGTACATGATCTCTTGTATTTCCCCAAACAATAGAATGTAAACCACAGGAGTTATTACCTATCATTCCGCCAATCAAAGCTCTGTTAGAGGTGGAAGTTTCAGGTCCAAAAAACAACCCCGTTTCTCTTAATTGACTATTTAAATCATCTCGTATGATGCCAGGTTCAACCCAAGTTGATTTTTCTTTTTTATGAGTTTGTAGAATCCGGTTGAAACCTTTTGAAATTTCTACGATAATATCTTTTCCAACGACTTGTCCGGCTAAAGAAGTACCTGCACCTCTTGGAATTAATTTAGATTTAGTTTTATTGGCAAATTGAATAATTCTTTTTAAATCTTTTGGATTAGTTGGTTTTACGACACCAGTTGGTTGAACTTGGTAAACGGAGGCATCAGTTGAATAAATTCTTTTTTGAATACTTGTTTCAAAAGAATCATTCAAAAATAATTCACCTTCAAAGTGTATTTTTAAATGTTCAATATCATATTTTGTCCAACTCATTTATAGAATTTGATTTCCAATCCTACAAAGATACATCCACTTGGCATTGCATGTGTTCATTTGTCAGATTTATTGAAAAAATATTCATCAATATACGTAAATTAGTTAGCTTAATTTAAAAATGTGATTCGACAGATATTTGAAAGTTTAATTTTCGCCTACCAAGCACTTAAATCCAATGTCATGCGGACTACCTTGTCTCTTCTGGGGGTAAGTGTTGGTATTTTTGCCATTGTTGCTGTATTTACTGCTGTTGATGGATTAAATAAAAAAATTAGAGATGACATTGATTCCTTTGCTGGTACGGGTGTTATTTATGTTGGAAAATGGCCTTGGTTGATGTCCAATAATTATCCTTGGTGGAAATATCTGAACAGGCCAGAAATGAAATATTCTGAATTTAAATTTTTAAAAGAAAATTTAAAAAATGCTCAAAATGTAGCTATTTATGAATCTGGTAGGCAGGCAAGTGCATCCAATTTAAGTAGTAGTATGAATGTTTCTTTGAATGGAGCAAGTTTTGAAATTAACCAAACTACTCAAATTCCAATTTCTAATGGTCGATATTTTTTGCCTTTTGAAGCTGATAATGGTTTATTGGTGGCTATTATTGGGGCTGAAGTAGCTGAAAATTTAAATATAAGTGATTTGACGAATGATCAGTTTGTTAAAATTAATGGCATAAAATTTCGAGTAATTGGAATTATCGATAAGAAAGGAGAGGATGCCATCAATATTGGAGGGTCGCCTGACCAAATGATTTACATTCCTTACATGGCTTTTGCAAAAATATTTCAAAAAGATAGGCCGTCACCTGATATTGTTTTGAGGGCATTCCCAGATGATGTAAATCAGGAAAAATTAGAGGCCGAAGTTACGGGTTTATTACGAAGTTTACGATCAATTAAACCGAAGCAGGAGGCTGATTTTTCAGTAAATCGTTTAGATGGTTTGAATCAGTTTTTTGATACCATTTTTTCTACTTTGAATATTGCAGGGGCCTTGATTGCTGGATTTTCTTTATTAGTAGGAGGTTTTGGTATTGCCAATATCATGTTTGTCTCTGTGAAGGAAAGAACAAATATTATTGGGATTCAAAAATCATTGGGTGCTAAAAATTATTTTATTTTATTTCAATTTTTGTTTGAAGCTGTTTTTCTTAGCTTAATTGGAGGTTTTGTTGGTCTCTTATTGGTTTTTTTAATTACACTTATACCACAAACATTTTTGCCAATGAGTTTAAGTTTAGCAAATATGTCTAAGGGACTTTTTATTTCTAGTATAATTGGCGTTTTATCTGGTATTGTGCCTGCTTGGTTTGCAGCAAAGTTGGATCCAGTGATAGCGATTAGGGCTAAGTAATAAGTAATAAGAAATAAAATTTCGGGTAAAAAATAAAAGCGAGAGAAAAGGAATTAAATTGAATTTCCAATCTCTCGCTTTTAAATAATAAATCAGATTAATCTTATATTGATAGCGTATCTAATACTGCATTCATATTTCTAACAGCATCTGCTGATTTATTAAAAGCAGATTGTTCTGATTCTGTTAATTTATAATCAACAATTTTTTCCCATCCATTTTTACCTAAAACTACTGGTACGCCTAAACAGATGTCTTTTTGACCGTATTCGCCCTCTAAAGAAACGCAGCAGGCCATTATCTTCTTTTCATCACGCACAATTGCCTCTACTAATGCAGCACCTGCAGCACCTGGTGCATACCAAGCAGATGTTCCTAATAATCCTGTTAATGTTGCACCGCCAACCATTGTATCTGCTGCTACTTTTTGTAAAGTTTCTGCATCTAAGAATTGAGAAACAGGTACACCATTATAAGTTGCAAGTCGAGTTAATGGAATCATGGTTGTATCGCCGTGACCTCCAATTACCGTTCCATGTATGTCATTAATAGAAACATCCATAGCTTTTGCTAAGTAACATTTAAAACGAGCTGAATCTAAAGTGCCACCCATTCCAATGATACGATGTTTATCTAATCCTGCAACAGATTTGGCAAGATAGGTCATGGTATCCATAGGATTTGAAATGATAACAATTATTGGGTTTTTAGAGTATTTTAAAATATTTTCAACAACGCTTTTTACAATTCCAGCATTTACTCCAATTAATTCTTCACGTGTCATGCCTGGTTTTCTAGGTAAACCTGAAGTAATGACAACAACGTCTGAATTTGCAGTTTTAGAATAATCATTTGTAGAACCAATTAACGTAGTATCAAAGCCCAATAATGAAGCACATTGGTACATATCTAAAGTTTTACCTTCGGCAATTCCTTCTTTGATATCTAATAAAACTAATTCATCAGCCAATTCTTTTCTGGCAATGTTGTCTGCGCAGGTTGCACCTACTGCTCCAGCACCAACTACTGTTATTTTCATTGTTTATTTGATTTTTAAAAATTATTTAATTCACAAAAATAATATAAATGAGCTTACGTTGTTAATTTTATTGCTATATTAGGGTGTAAAATATTTACTATGAAATTATTAGATCGTGTTTTAGAATCATCTTTTTTTAAGGAGGCATTGGAGAAAGGAGAGGTGTTATTAAAAAATGATAAATTAGGAATTCTTAAATTACTCAAAGTGAGTTTGTTAAAAGTATCAGAATTAGCCTCCAATAATAACATGAGTATTGTTAACTTGTTAAATTATTATGTGGTTTTGCTATCTGATATGGTGAAAGCTTATGTTCAGGGTACATACAGGAAATTACCCACCAAGACCCTCATAAAGATTTTAGGAGTTTTAGCTTATTTTGTTTCACCATTTGATTTTATTCCAGATGTATTGCCATTGATTGGTTTTACGGATGATTTGGCTTTAATCCTTTGGGTGGTTAAATCAGTGAAAAATGAATTAGATGAATTCGCAAAACAGCGGGTTTAATTATAAATATTGAATAAATTTTGGTAACTTTACATAATTTAAATTTTAGAAAAAATGAATTTAGCTAGTATTTTATTGTTTTTAGGAAATATGGGTGGAAGCGAAATGATTTTAATTGGCTTGGCACTTTTATTATTTTTTGGTGGAAAAAAATTGCCAGAATTAATGAAAGGTTTGGGTAAAGGAATACGTGAATTCCAGGACGCCAAAAATGAAGTAAAAGATCAGATTAATAAAGAATTAGACGAAACAAAAAAATAATCCGTTTCGGATTATTATTCAATGCATAGTTGGAGAAATCCAACTATGCTTTTGTGTTTATTAGTACCTATCAGTTTAATGGATAAATTACCCTTACCATATTCAAAATTACGCATTCAATTAGATGCTGGAGCCATTACGTGTCTTGAAATAGTTAACACCTATTTAAACCGAATTCGTGAATTTAATCCGACTTATAATGCATTTCTGGAAATTTACGACGAAGATTCAATATTAAGAGCAAAAGAAATTGATTTGAAACTAAAAAATGGGAATGCTGGTAAATTAGCAGGAATGGTTGTAGGTATTAAAGATTTACTTTGTTTTAAAGGACATCATTCTTTTGCGGGTTCCAAAATTTTAAATTCTTTTAAATCAACCTTTTCAGCAACTGTTGTGCAACGATTGTTGGATGAGGATGCTATTATAATCGGAAGACAAAATTGTGATGAATTTGGGATGGGTTCTACGAATGAAAATTCAGCATTTGGACCTGTTTTAAATTTTAAGGATAAAACCAAGGTTTCAGGTGGTAGTTCAGGTGGTTCGGCTGTGGCTGTTCAGGCTGATTTATGTCAAGTTTCATTGGGCACAGATACAGGTGGCTCCATTCGAATGCCTGCCGCATTTTGTGGAATTTCAGGATTAAAACCAACTTATGGAAAAGTTTCGAGATGGGGGTTAATAGCATATGCATCCTCTTTCGATACCATTGGACCCATGTCAAAAAATGTGGAGGATATTCAATTGGTCCTTGATGTTATTGCTGGTGAGGATGGGCAGGATAGTACGTTGTTTAATGGTGAAAAGGTATACCCAATCCACAAAAAAATTACGTATATTAAGGAGGTAGTAGAACATGAAAGTCTTCAGAAAGAAATAAAACAGGCTTTTTTGGAGCAAGTTACTCATCTAGAATCTTTAGGATATCAAGTTGAACCGATTCATTTTCCTTATGTTGAACAATTATTGCCAACTTATTACGTTCTGACAACTGCAGAATCGAGTTCTAATTTATCTCGTTTTGATGGGGTAAAATATGGTCACCGAACTTCAAATCCCAAAGATTTGATTGATATGTATAAAAAGACTCGAATGGAAGGATTTGGAGAGGAAGTGAAGAGAAGAATTATGTTAGGTACCTTTGTCTTAAGTGCAGATTATTATGATGCCTATTACACTAAAGCCCAAAAGGTGAGGAGATTAATTAAAGATTTTACAGATTCCATTTTAAATAATTACGATTTTATTATTTCACCAACAACTTCTGCTACAGCATATAGATTAGGAGAAAAGACCTTGGATCCTATTCAAATGTATTTAGGTGATTTATTTACAGTTCAAGCAAATGTGACTGGATTACCTGCTTTATCCATACCTATGGGTGAAGATAAAGAAGGGATGCCGATGGGTTTTCAAATTATGGGAAAAGCATTTGATGAAAATGCAATTTTACAGTTAGGAAAGTTATTAGTTAATGAATAAATTAAAAATAGTATTTTTTGTTTGCCAAATCATGACCATTACTCAGGTAGTAAATGGCCAGATATGGAATTCTTTTAAGCCTATTTTTGATTTTAGAGACTTGGATTCTCTAGCCCAAGTGGAACAAGGAGCACCCACCAATTGGATGATCGATCCAGGTATTATCCAGGGGCGATTAAAGCAATTGAATAACCAAATTCCTTTAGATTACAATTTTCATACGCATCAATTTGTTGAATATTTTGCCTTTAAAAAATCAGATTTTACTCAAAGAATGCTTGAAAAAAGGGATCTGTATTTTCCTTTGTATGAAAAGTATTTGAAATTATATAATCTTCCAGATGAGTTGAAGTACCTATCTCTAATTGAATCTGGTCTAGATCCAAGGGCTTTATCAAATAAGGGTGCAGGGGGATTGTGGCAATTTATGCCATATACAGCTACAAAAGATTTTGGTTTACGTGTAGATCCATTAATTGATGAACGATTTGATCCAGAAAGGGCAACTGAAGCTGCTTGTAAATACATGCGTCAGTTATATCGAATATTTGGCGATTGGCACTTGGTTTTAGCAGCTTACAATACAGGTCCAGGTAATGTAAAGCGAGCTATTCGTAATTGTAAAGGTGATGATTTTTGGTCTGTATACAATTGTTTACCTAAACAAACCAGAGCATATGTACCTCAGTTTATTGCTATTACCTACATGATGAATTATCATTGGGATCATGCTATACACCCAGAAAAGTTGATCAATACTATTGCTTCAGATACATTGATTGTTTCTGGATATAAAAATTTAATAACGTTTTCAAATTTATCAGGTTTTGGTTTCGATACGCTCAGACAATTAAATCCACAAATTTTAACCAAATTTTTGCCTAAAAACTCTAAAGATTATGTTTTAAGGATTCCAGCATTTAAGTCAGAATTTATTAAATCTAATCGGACTATGATATTGGATTCAGCTTCAAAAGAATTAGGTTCGAATTCAGATGTAGTCAAAAATGATATTTTACAAGTAATTAAATCCAGATATAAGGTTAAAAAAGGAGAAAGTATTTACGATGTTGCTAGAAAGTTCGACCTATCTGTTTTTGAATTAAAACGATTGAATCATTTGCGAAAAACAAAAGTTAGAAAAGGTCAATTGATATGGGTTTTTGAAAAGAAATGGATTAATACTGAAGATTTGGCAAAAAGTAATACAAAGTTGTTTCAAGATGATCTGGCAAAACAATTAGTTGGTACAAAATCTTCAAAGAAAAAAGCGAAATATTACAAGGTTCGTGAAGGAGATACACTTTCAGATATTGTTGCAAAATATGATGGTTTAACATTATCAAAAATAAAAAAATTGAATCGATTAAAATCGATAGTTATTAGACCAGGTATGAAACTTAGAATCTCGTAAGAATGATTGCATATTTAAAAGGTAAATTAGTTTATAAAGACCGTACACAAGTTATTATTGATGTAAATGGTATTGGGTATGAATGTAAAATATCATTACAGACTTATGATGCCTTGCATGAAGGAGAAGAACTTATTAAACTGTTTACCCATTTACAAATCAAGGAAGATTCCCATACTTTAGTAGGATTTTATGAATTGAGTGAAAAAAAGATGTTCTTAGATTTAATATCTGTTTCTGGTGTAGGATTGAGTACAGCTTTAGTGATGCTTTCTTCATTTTCAGCTGAAGAAATTAGATTAGGTATTGCTAGTGAAAATGTGGGTATGATTCAATCCATAAAAGGCATTGGATCTAAAACAGCACAACGAATCATCTTGGAATTGAAAGATAAAACTAAAAAAGAAACTTTGTTAAGCTCTACAGAACCGGGTGGACAAAGCGGTTCATATTTATTGAAACAAGAGGCATTAACTGCATTGGTAACATTAGGCATACCAAAGGCAACTGCAGAGAAAAGTATTGATTCTATATTAAAATCAAATCCGACTAGTTCAATAGAAGATTTAATTAAATTGGCTTTGAGATAATTAATCAAATCATTGCGTGAAATATAATAGATTAAACCACTTATTATTATTCCTTTTCAAAGAGTTTTTACTCATTTGTGTACTAATTAGTCCATTAATTGCTCAGAAGGCAAAGCAAGATTCTTTACTTTTAAAATCTGGCAAAAATCCTGAATATATTTTTAAGGATAAAAACAATTCTTCCTTAAATTCAAAAAGCAAATCACCTTTTAATTATTTTTCCTCCACAGGGTCAAAAAATCAAATATATTTTCAAAATAATGCTGTCGTTCAAAAAGATGTATTAGGAAATTATGTGATCGGTAGTCAATCTTTTTCTAATTTTTCTGATTTTAGTAATAATCAAAATAAGGAAATAAATCGCTCTTTTTGGAATGCTTATTCAAAGTCTTTAGACGGAGATAATTCTTTAAAATCTAGAGGATTATTTCCAAAAATTGACCTTCCTCCATCCATAGATCGAATTTTTGGTGGCAGTGAAATCATGATTAAGCCAAATGGAAGTTTATTGTTGGACGTGGGTTACATGGGGCAATTTGTGGACAATCCAGCCATCCCTATTCAATTACGTAACATCGGTAATTTGTATTTTAATGAACAAGCCCAATTTAATTTTCAAGGAAAAATAGGAGATAAGTTAAATTTAAATACCAATTTTGATACAAAGGCCAGTTTTAATTTTCAGAATCAATTAAAATTAAATTGGAAAACCCAAGAAGAAGATATTTTACAAAATATTGAAGTAGGAAATACTTCTTGGACACTAAATTCTCAGTTAATTCCAGGCGTACAGAATTTATTTGGAGTCAAAACGCTCATGCGTTTTGGAAATTTGGACGTAACCTTAGTAGCAGCCCAACAACGATCTAAGCAAGATTGTATCAATTTAAAAGGAGGTACGCAAGGCAGGAATTTTGAAATTAGGGCCGATCAATATGATGAAAATCGTCATTTCTTTCTATCGAAATATTTTAGAGATAATTATACAAAGAATTTAAAGTCTCTTCCAGTTATTTTAAGTGGGGTACAAATTACACGTGTAGAGGTTTATGTTACCAATAGAACTCAAAGTACAGAAACTTTAAGGAATTTAGTGGCCTTTTCAGATATTGATAAGCAGGGTGAATTACCTAAAAATAATGCCTTTTTTCAATCAATAATTCAGGATTCTTTAAAATTAAATGTGCAAACCATTGCAGAGAATCTTCCTTCAAATTTAGCTCGTGGCTTGGATTATGATTTAATAAAAGGGGCTAAAAGGTTGAATGATAGAGAATTTAAATTTCATCCTCAATTGGGATATGTTTCTTTAGTAGCCCCTCTGAGAAATGATGAAATTTTAGCCGTAGCTTATGAATATACTTATAACGGCCAGAGGTATAAAGTTGGGGAATTAACTGAAGATTATCAAGCAAGGAAAGAGGATAATTTAATTGTATTGAAATTATTAAAATCATCCACAATTCGAAACCAATTAAATGATGCTTCAGGAAAAGGAAAATTAATGTGGGATTTAATGATGAAGAATATTTATTCATTAAATACCAATTCAATAACTAGACAAGGATTTCAATTGCGAATTGTCTATAAAGATGATAAATCAGGTATTGATAATACCAATATCATTGAAGGAAAAGGTGATTTTAAAGACAAACCATGGGTTGATGGTTTAGGTTTTGATAAACTAAATTATGCGGGTGACCCACAAAAAGATGGGAATTATGATTTTGTAGAAGAAGTAACTATTGATTCTAAAAATGGAAAAATTATTTTTCCTTCCTTAGAACCTTTTTCTTCGGATAACTTAGAAAAAATTGTAGATAAGTCCAAATATGGTTTCGATGAGTTGTATCGTCAAACGATGACAGATGCGGCTCAAGTTACTACGCGTAACAAATTTTATATTAAAGGTTCTTATCAATCAGGAGTAGGAGGAGATATAAGTTTACCATTCGGTGTAGATCCAAAATCTGTAACAGTTACAGCTGGTGGACAATCTTTATCTCAAGGGAGTGATTTCATGGTTGATGCTTCTGGGAAGGTTAAAATTTTAAATGAAAGTGTTTTCAACTCTGGAAGAGAAATAAGAATATGTTATGAAAGGCCAGATTTGTTTTCAAATCAGGTAAGAACTCTACTGGGTACTCGATTAGATTACAATTTGGGTAAAGATGTACATTTAGGTGCAACCGTACAAAACATGAGTGAAACACCTCCTGCCTTTTTAAGACGTGTTGCCATTGGAAATGAACCAGTAAATAATACCCTTTTGGGTTTTGATGCTTCCTTTGTAAAAAAATCAAACACATTAACCTATTTCTTAGATAAACTCCCATTTGTTTCTACCAAAGAGGCTTCATTTATAGATTTTCAGGGAGAATATGCACGTTTAATTCCAAATGTAAATGACCGTGTTCAAGGTAATTCTTTTATAGATGATTTTGAGGCAACTAGGGTCATTTATAATTTTAATTCCCAGCCGACCTTATGGAAACCAGGTTCAATACCAGAAGATCGATTAAAAAAAGATGGTTTTAAGAGATCTGATATTCGTTCTAATTTTAATCGTGCCAAAATATCGGCTTATACGGTTGATGCTTCTATTTATGGACAAGGCAGTTTTGGTTTAAATGTTCCAGGTTTAGAAGATGTTACCCAATATGCTTATGAGCGGAGCGTCTCTCCAAGAGGACTTTTCCCCGGAAAAGACTTTGCAAATAACATTACAGGTTTGCCATTAGGTGTAATGGATGTGACCTATTTTCCGAATGAAAGAGGTATGTACAATTACAATAAGGATGTGATTTCCAAAAATGAAACAGTTTTATTAAATAATAATCCTAAAAATAACTTCGGTGTAATTACCAGGGCCATAGGTGCAGATACTGATTTTGAGAATTCGAATGTGGAAACTTTGGAATTTTGGCTGATGGATCCATTCCTAACCAATGAGGTAATCCGCGATGGAGTTTTTAATAATAAGGCTGGAAATGCAAATGTTTTAGGAGGAAAATTAACATTTCATTTGGGAGATGTGTCTGAAGATTTTATACCCGATAATTATTCAAATTTTGAAAATGGAATTCCTGCTAATGAATTATTAGTTAAAGATGTTAATTACTATGAAACAAATTGGGGTATTGCACCTAAAAGACAATTTGTCATCAATGCATTTGATAATGCTGGTAGGGATAAACAAGACGTAGGTTTGGATGGATTGCCTAATTCGAGTAGCGATCCTAATACACCCTCTGAGGAGAGGAATTTCTCTCCTTATTTAAATTCAATTTCTCCTGCTGTCAAAAATTTAGTCAAGTTAGATCCTTCAGCAGATGATTATGAGTTTTATTTAGATGAAAAATTTACTACTCAAAAAGCCAGTATCATTCAACGTTACAAAAATTACATGGGTTTGGAAAGAAACTCTCCCAATACGGATAATCCAAATACTAGTACTACAACGCAAGCAAATACGATTCAGCCTGATCGTGAGGATTTAAATAATGATAATACGATTAATGAAGTTGAAAATTATTTCACCTACGAAATTGATTTAAAAAAGGGGGGATTAGATAATAACAAATATGTTGTAGATAAGGTTACTGAAGGTAATGCAACTTGGTATTTATTTAGAATTCCATTGCGAGAGGCCTATGATAAGTCAAAATCAAATATCCCATCTAATTTTAAATCTATTCGCTTTTTTAGAATGATGTTAAGCGAATTTACAGATCCAATTGTTTTACGATTTGCTCAATTGCAACTATCGGGTTATTCCTACAGAAAATTTACTGGAAATTTGGATAAAACGGGTGGGATAAACAATGAGATTGAACCTGAAGAAACCAAATTTACGGTTGGTACAGCAAATATTGAAGAAAATAGTGTTTCCTCAGGGAGTGCCATACCATATATAGTTCCTCCTGGATTTGTCAGAGACCAGGATATTACCACTATTAATAATGCTCGGTTAAATGAACAATCATTGAGTTTAAAAGTTGAAAATTTAAAACCAGGTAAATCAAAAGCGGTTTTTAAAAACGCAATGGTTGATTTAATCAATTATAAACGATTGAAAATGTTCGTATCATTACAAGAACATCCTACTGAAAAAAAAGGTGATTTGTCAAAGGCAGGTGTTTTTATTCGTTTAGGTACAGATGTGACAGATAATTATTATGAAATTTATCAATCCAATATGATTTTAGCTAAAAAGTCAACAGTAGATACGGACGTTTGGCCTTTGGAAAATGAATTTGATATTGAATTGGAAATGCTCAAGCGTGCCAAATTAAATAGAAACTCTAACTTAGGAAGGGGATATAATGAACGATTTACTTATACTGAACCTGGATCAAAATATACCATCGTAATTAGAGGTAATCCAGATTTGAGTACAGTTTTAAATGTTGTTTTAGGAGTTAAGAACGGAGGAAGTTCTGATATGAACTTTAATGTTTGGTTTAATGAACTTCGTACCAATGGTTTTGATCAGACAGCAGGTGATGCAGCTATCGGAAAAATGGCAATTAAATTGGCTGATTTAGGGACAGTAACTATGAATGGCGCTTTTCGAAATTATGGATTTGGCGGGGTTCAAGCAAAAATTTCTGAAAGAGCTCGTGAAAATAATTTAGAATATGGAATCTCTGCATCTCTTAGTTTAGAACGTTTTTTACCAGCAAGTTGGAATCTTCGTATTCCTTTTTATATAACCTATGACCGAAAAAATATTTCACCCCAATTTGATCCTTTTGATCCCGATATTTTCTTAGATGATGCAATTATGTATGAAGGAGAAAATAGAAGGTTAATCGCAGAAGATAATTCGGTTAGAAGAGGATATAATTTTTCGAATGTTCGAAAAATTAGATCGGCAACGGCTAAACATAATTTTGTTTGGGATTTATCAAATTTCACCTTTAACTATGCTTTTTCGGAGAATATTCGTACGAGTCCTTTAATTGCTGATTTTAAACAAAATTCGTATAAAGGTGGATTCATTTATTCGTATACGGCACAAACTTCCTTTTGGGAACCTTTTAAAGGACTTAAGAGTAGTTCAAATTTTGCACCTTTAATTCGTGATTTTAGTTTGAATCTTGTCCCATCTTCTATTTCCATGAGAATGGATATGGATCGAAGTTTTATTAAAAATCAGATGCGAGATGAAACTTTTTTACCAGCTTCGCCACAATTTGAAAAATATTGGTTCTTTAATCGTCAATATGCCTTGAATTGGAACATAACGAAAAGCATTGTAGCCAATTATAGTGCTATGGCGAATTCTATCATTGATGAGCCTTTTGGGGATGTTGATAACCAAGCATGGAGAGATTCAGTAATGACTAATTTAAGGAATTTAGGCAGAGCCAAGAATTTTGATCAACAAGCAGGATTTATTTGGCGACTCCCTCTTCAAAAATCACCTATCACCGATTGGATGAATTTGGATTACTCTCATAAAATTTCTTACAATTTCGTTGCGAATAGTTTTGATTTAAGGGATGACGAAGGCTTTCTTTTTGGTAATATTATTAAAAATGGTAGGGACAGAGGAATCACTGGAAAAGTTGATTTTGTTGCATTGTATAATAGAATTAAGGCTTTACGGTGGGCAAACTCTCCAAAAATTAGTGGTAAAAATGTAGCCCGAAGTCCTGGTGATGAGGATGATATAGAAATACCACGAAATAATGCTGTTAAAAGTTTAACGCGTTTGTTATTAACACTTCGAGGTATTCAAGTTAATTATTCGATTAATGAATCTACTACTTTACCAGGATTCTTAAAATCTCCAGGGATTTTGGGAATGGAGGGTAGATGGGGAGCTCCTGGAATTGATTTTATTACAGGGAGTCAGGATTTTGGTATTTTAGACAAGGCAAAAGAGGGAAATTGGTTAACAAAAAGTAAGCAGCAAAATGTTCCTTTTACTCAGATTTCTAATCAGCGTTTCTCATATACAACCCAATTAGAACCCAATCGTGATTTAAGAATCCAGGTAGAAGGAAATTATAATAAAGGGGATAATTATCAAGAATTTTTTAGGCCCGATTCCACTGGTATTTTCCAGCATCAATCTCCTGTTCGTTCAGGTAATTATTCGATGTCTTTTTTATCCTTTATGACCGCATTCAAAGATCCAACAGAGGTTTTCGAGACTTTTAGATCTTATCGGTCTATTTTAATGGAAAGACTACAAAATAATTATAAGGCAACCTATGGTGAAGGCAAAGGAAAATATAATTTGAATTCGCAAGAAGTGTTGATTCCTTCTTTCTTTGCAGCATATGCTGGAATGAATCCGAATTCAGTTAAATTTTCTCCATTTTATAATATACCACTTCCTAATTGGCGTGTCGATTATAATGGCTTGAATTTATTGCCCATTATTACTAAGAAATTTTCATCCTTTAGTATTAATCATACTTATTCATCAACGTATTCAGTAGGCAATTTTGTATCTTCATTAGATTACGGTAAATTTTATGAGAGTGGTAGGTATTTGGATGATTATCGCAATTTAACATTGCAATCTTTGTTATATCCCTTATCAAGTAGATTTGAGGAAAAAACAATCGGTGGACAAACCGTCTATTCTTTAATTCCAGTATATGTAATGAGTACCATTACCTTTACAGAACGATTTGGACCATTGGTGGGCTTCAATGCGGTTACGAAATCAAAAGTTAGTCTTCGATTTGAATATGCACAAGATCGAAGTGTTGGACTGAATTTAGCCAATTCTCAAGTGGCTGAACTGTCTAACAAAGATTTAACCTTTGCTATTGGATTCACCAAAGCCAATACGACCTTACCAATTAGTATCAATGGTAAGAAAATTAAATTGCCGAACGATTTACGATTCAATTGCAATTTGACGATTAGAGATACGAGAACGCTTCAAAGAAAATTAGATGCTGAAACAATTGTTACCCAAGGATTTATTAATTTCCAATTTAGACCTCAGTTATCTTACAATGTGAATAATAAATTATCGCTTACTGCATACTTTGATAAAATGTTTAATAATCCTTTAGTAAGTAATTCTTTTTATCGTTCAACCGTAGCAGGAGGTTTTCAGATTCGATATAGTTTAAGTGAATAGTTAATTGCGTAAAATCATTTGCATAAAAAGGAAAGAATGTAGAACTTTGCACAAAATAAAAAATTATGGATTTTAAATCAGACGTAAAGTATTCTCAAGAGCATGAATGGGTTAAGTTAGAAGGTGATGTAGCTTTGGTAGGGGTTAGTGATTTTGCTCAAGGGGAATTAAGTGATATTATTTATGTAGATGTTGAATCAGCTGGAAAAAATCTAACCAAAGATGCTGTTTTTGGATCTTTAGAGGCGGTTAAAACTGTTTCAGATTTATTTATGCCAATTTCTGGTGAAATAATTGAAGTTAATGCTGAATTATCCAATAGTCCAGAATTGATCAATACGGATCCATTTGGCCAAGGTTGGATTGTAAAAGTTAAACCAAGCGATTTATCCGAATTGGATCAATTGATGGATGTTGAAACCTATAAAGGTTTTGTAGGACATTGATAATTTTAAGCCCTGTTTATCAGGGCTTTTTTTTGAATATATGACAACATTAATTAAATCTGTTTTAATTCTTGATTCAACTTCCAGTTTTTATAAAAAGAAAGTTGATTTACGTATACAGGATGGTGTTTTGCAAGAAATTGCAGAAAACATCAATCATGAAACCAATCAAGAAATAATCGAAGGTAAGGAGCTAGTTTTCATTCCGGGTATTTATGACTTACGAGTTCATAATACGCTGCCTGGAGGTGAACATCGAGAATCGTGGGAAACATTAGTTTCAGCTGCAAAAGCTGGTGGTGTACAGGGTATACAATTATTACCAACGGGCAACCCAGCACCTCAAACAGCGGAGCAAATTCAATTTATTAGTAAGCTTAGTACAGTACATGGGATTGATTTGATTCCCATGGCGCCCTTAACCCTTGATAATAAAGGTGAAAATTTTACAGATTTAATAGATTTATTTCATGCCGGTGCCAGAGGTTTTTCACATGCTGGTGGTTCACTTCAAAACACAGATTTATTTTTAAAGTGTTTACAATATTTAATTACACAACCAGTAACCATTTTTACTCAAGCAGATTCAGGAAGTTTGTCATTATTTGGACAAATCAATGAAGGAATTCAAAGTACATTGACTGGGTTGAAAGGCATACCAGAACTTTCTGAAACCTTGGCAATAAAAAGGGATATTGATTTGTTGACCTATGTATTGCATAATTCATTTGGTAATGAACATAAAGAGTTTGCTCTTCATTTCTATTGTATTTCTTCGAAAGAATCCCTTCGATTGATACAAGAGGCTAAAGAGAAAGGTTTACCAATTACATGTTCAGTAGCAGCTCATCAATTAATTTTTGATGAAAATATTGTAGAGAGCTTTGATACCAATACAAAAGTATTTCCCCCTTATCGTACAAAAGAAGATAAAGAAGCTTTATGTCAAGGAATTCTTGATGGAAGTATTGATGTAATTGTTTCAGATCATCATCCAGTTGAAGTTGAATTAAAGGACATCGAATTTGATCATGCTTCTTTCGGAGTTATTGGCCTACAAACGATTTTACAAGCCTCTTTTGAATCCTTTAAAAGTAAAGATTATTCAAAAGTAGTAAAAGCTTTGGTAGATAATCCAAAGAAAATTTTAAAAGTAACGCAGGATGTGCTAAAGGTAAATGGAAAGGTTTTTGGAACTATTTTGGATACAAAAGACAGTTCTAAATTTACAATCGAACAAATCAAAAGTAATTCTAAGAATTCAGCCTTTTTGGATTACCAGTTTAAATCAAAAATTATTAAAACTTTCTCCGCTTAAATGAAAGATTGGAATTGGAAATTAGTGTCTATTTTACTTTTTGGAGTAATAATTTCAAGTATTCTTTACTGTTTATGTTTATATATGTTGGGCATCGTTCCTCTTGGAGGAAAAAAAGCACCAACTTTTTTATTTTTATTAATTGCTCAATGGTATTTAGTCTATAAATTTTCTAAGCAAAATGAAATTAATAAATTGCATTTTTTGAAGTTGTTTGCTTACCAATATGGTTTTGTATTTTTAGTTGCCTGTTTAGGGTCTATTTTGTTGCAGCTTTTTTATGGAAGCAATTTGGGTCAAGAAATTCTTCATCAATTTGTTTTAGAGAGTATTGCTGAAATTCAGAAATATTCACCTCAAATAGAATCTAGAGAAGGAAAGCAGTATTTAATTCAATTGGTTGAAGGTGTTCAAGGTATAAATCCTGGAAGTATTGCAAAGGATGAATTTTTTCAAAAAATTGCTTTAGCCTTTTTGCCTAATTTATTAATTTCATTGTATTATAAACGAATGTAAATGAATATCATTGAAAACAAAAATAGTTCATCGCTGATTGCTTTAAAGTGGGGTTCAATCAACGCAATTTTAAGTTTTATCTTTACCCTTATAACCAAGTATTCTGGAATGATTGATAATTTTGAAGAGTCAATCGGATGGTTAAGTTCAATTTTTAGTTTGTTTCTTACTATTACGATTTTGGTTTTGGCATTAAGAGAATTTAGGGAACAAAATGGTGATGAATTAAAATATAGCTCTGGTTTAGGTTTGTCTACTTTAACAGGTGCGGTTACAGGTTTAATTTCTGGGGCTTTTAATTATATTTATTTGGTTTTTATTGATAATTCTAGTGTTGCTAAACAACTGGAACAAGTAAAAGAAAAATGGGAGGAGCAAGGTTTAAGTCAAAGCCAAATTGAACAAGCAGAAAAAATGACCTCACTTTTTATGGGTCCTGGTGTGCAATTTGTAACAATAGTCTTCGTTTCTGTATTGTTCTTTTTTCTTTTTGGACTAATTGTATCGGGTATTTTGAAAAGAGAAAAATCAATATTCGAATAAATGTTTAGCATCATAAAAAAAGAGTTTTTCAGCTTTTTTTCATCCTTTTTGGGGGTTGGTATCATGATCGTCATGTTCATAGCCTTAGGCTTTTTTACATGGATTTTTGATGGTAATCTATTGGATTTTGGTTATGCTGAAATGGGAGTATTTTTTGATATAATTCCTTGGTTTTTAATGTTATTTATTCCTTCATTAACCATGCGACTATTTGCCGAAGAATGCGAAAACAAATCAATTGATTTGTTAAGAATTTTACCTATTTCAAACGCTCAAATTATCTTAGGTAAAATTTTAGGTGCATTTTTAGTAATATGTGTCATCCTAATTCCAACTCTTTTATATGTATTTTCAATAAAAAAATTGTCGATCAATTTTGATTTAGATTATTCCATTATTATTGGTCAATATCTTTCGCTTTTACTCTTAAGTTTCACATTTGTTCAGATATCAACTTTAGCTTCTTTGTTTTCAAATAAGCAATCTATTGCATTTGTTATCAGTATTGTTTTTAATTATATTTTTTGGGAGGGATCTTTGCAACTCAATTCAATCCTTCCTTTTAAAATGATTGATTGGGATTTATTTTCTCTCAGGACTCATTTTTTTACCCTTTCAAATGGTCTCATAAGATTTTCAGAAGTATTCTTTTTTATTGGATTAAATTTGGTTTTGTTTAACCTTGAAGTAGTAAGGTTTAAGAAAGTGATATAAGTGGTTTAATTCGTTATTTTTTAAATTCTTCAATAGAAATTGATTTTTGACAAAAATCAATTTCTTCTTTTTCATTAGAAGCAAGAATTATTAACCTATTTTTTTCATTATTTAATTTTTCAAAAAACCAATCTTTTGCCTTTCTATCCAAATTAGTACAAGGTTCATCTAATAGAAGGATAGGCCTTTTAGAAAACAAAGCGAGCCCTAATTTTATTTTTTGTCGCATTCCAGATGAATAATTTGCAATTAATTTTCCTTTGATAGGATATAAATCTAAAAATTGTTCAAACTCCTCTTTTTTTGTATTTGTGTCGATCAATTTTGCTTGAATAGCAAATTCAAGAAGTTCATATAAAGTAAATTCTTCAATAAGTTGAATATATGGTGCTGCGTAAGAAACGTATTTATAGGAAAGGTCATTTGCTATATGATGACCCTTAGAATCTAATAACGTTAATGATCCATTCGTTGGAAGTGAATAAAAGCTTAAAATCTTTAAAAGAGATGATTTTCCTGAGCCATTCGGCCCAGTTATGGCATAACTATTTCCCTGTTCAAATTGATAAGAAAAATCAGTAAAGATTCTTTCCTTGCGAAATTTCTTTTCTAATTTTTCTGCAATAATTTTCATTATCCTTTCATGATACCTCTTTCTGAGGTGCGAATAAATTCTAATATTTCATCTCTTTCAGGAGATGCTGGTAAATTTTCTTCTATTTGAGTTAATGCCTCATTGATATTTAACCCTTTAAGATAGACATATCGATAGATTTCCTGAATTTCTGCTATTCTTTCGTCTGTATAGTCTCTTCTACGTAAACCGATTGAATTGATACCTGCGTAGGTCAGAGGCTCTCTACCTGATTTGGTAAAAGGAGGAACATCTTTTCTGACCAACGAACCACCAGAAATCATACAATGAGCTCCAATTTTAGAAAATTGGTGAATCGCAGATGATCCGCCGATAATTGCATGATTTCCAACTGTCACATGTCCTGCCATTTGTACTGAATTAGCAATAATAACATTGTCGCCTACAATGCAATCATGTGCAATATGAACATATGCCATGATTAGACAATTTTTACCAATAACTGTTTTGTTTCTATCTGAAGTTCCTCTATTTAAAGTAGCACATTCTCTAATAGTAGAGTTGTCACCAATTTCTAAGGTGGTTTTTTCTCCTCCAAATTTTAAATCTTGCGGTATGGCAGATATAACCGCACCAGGAAAAATGCGAACATTTTTTCCAATTCTTGCACCTGGAAAAATGGTTACATTTGATGCAATCCATGATCCTTCTCCAATTTCAACATCTTCATGTATGACTGTAAATGGATCAACTTTAACATTGTCAGCTATTTTAGCTAAAGGAGAGATAAAGGTAAGGGGGTGAGTCATTCTTTTAGGATTTTCTTACTAAACTAGCGGTCATTTCAGCTTCACATACTACTTGTCCGGCCACATAGGCCTTACCAATCATTTTAGCAATTCCTCTTCTAATAGGTGCGGTTAATTCACATCTAAATATAACGGTATCTCCCGGAATTACGCTTCTACGGAATCTACAATTTTCTATGCCCACTAAATATGGCCAATAATTTTCTGGATCAGGTACTGAACTTAGAACTAAAATACCACCAGTTTGAGCCATTGCTTCTACTTGCATTACGCCGGGCATGACTGGATTGTTTGGGAAATGACCCATAAAGTAATTTTCATTCATGGTCACATTTTTTACACCCACTACCGAGGAGTCATCCAAATATATGATTTTATCAATCATTTGGAAAGGATAACGGTGCGGCAATAACTCATAAATTCGCTCATGTGAACAAATAGGAGGTACCTTTGGGTCATAAATAGGTACACTATTTTTTTCAGACTCCAACATTAACTTCTTAATCTTTCTAGCAAGTTCAACGTTAGAAGCATGTCCAGGTCGAGAAGCTAAAATTTGGGCTTTTATTGGTCTACCAACAAGAGCCAAATCACCCATCACATCTAGTAATTTGTGACGAGCCATTTCATTGGAATAATGTAATTGAGTATTGTTTAAAATTCCAGCTTCTTTGGAAACTGAAATTTTTGGTTTCCCAATTACATCTGCAAGGTGAGCTAATTCACTTTCTGAATAATCTTTATCAGCAATTACGATTGCATTATTTAAGTCTCCTCCTTTTATAAGTCCGGCTTTAAATAAAGCCTCTAGTTCATGTACAAAACAAAATGTCCTACACATGGCAAAGTTTTTAACAAATTGACTTACATGTGATAGATTGGCATGTTGGCTAGATAAAAATTTTGAATTGTAATCCACCATAACAGCCAAACGATAATCATTTAGAGGAAGTGCCGCTAATTCAATATCTTTGGATAAATCCTTGTATCTTACTTCTTCAGTTAGTTCGAAAAATTTTCTGGCTGCTTCTTGTTCTTCTAAACCTGCTTCAAGTAGGGCTTCAACGAATTTTATGGAACTACCATCCATGATAGGAGGTTCAGGTCCATCTAATTGAATTAAAATATTATCAATTTCTAAACCTACCATAGCAGCCAAAACATGCTCTACTGTATTGATTCTTGCACCATTATGTTCTATAGTCGTTCCTCTTGAGGTATCCACAACATAATCAACGTCTGCATCTGCAATGGGTTGATCAGGTAAATCTATTCTTTGAAATTTTATACCATGATTGGCAGCTGCGGGCAAAAAAGTCATATTAGCAACTACTCCAGTATGAAGTCCAACGCCACTTAAACTAATTGCTTTTGCTATGGTATGTTGTTTATTATTCATATTTAATTTTAATCTTCTTGTTTTTCTAAATGATCTACCTTTGAAAGTAATTCAGGTAAACGTCGGATAAATGCATTCGATTTTAAAAATTCATGGTTAAGTGTAGCGGGATTTCCACCAAGAACTAATCCTGAGGTTTTAAACGATTTAGTTACTCCCGTTTTTGCTGTGACGATGGTTTTATCAGCTATAATAATATGACCAGCCATTCCTACTTGGCCACCTATCATGCAATTTTTTCCTATTTTGGTAGAACCAGAAATACCTGCTTGTGCTGCTATGACAGTGTGATCCCCTACTTCAACATTGTGTGCAATTTGAACTAAATTGTCAATTTTAACGCCATTTCCAATTTTTGTGCTACCCATAGTAGCACGATCAATAGTGGTATTAGCACCAATACTTACTTGGTTTCCAATGACCACGTTACCAATCTGTGGAATTGTCGCATAAGTGCCATCTGCCTGAGGTGCAAAACCAAATCCATCAGAACCAATTACAGCATTTGAATGAATTGTACAATGATCACCAATTTCGGTGCCATCATAAAGTACGACTCCAGAAAAGATTTTGCAATTGGAACCTATTTTAACATGATTCCCAATAGAAACATTGCTATGTATTTGTGTTTGTGACCCTATTATTGATTGTTGACCTATTTTTACAAAAGCATCAATGTACACATTTTTTTCTATAGCTGCAGTTTCATCAATATGACTTAGTTTAGAAATTCCAGAGATCGATTCTGCAACCAATTCTTGATATTTTTGCAATAGAATTGTAAAAGCTGAATAAGGGTCTTTTACCCGAATTAAAGTAGCTTTAGGTTTTGATTTTAAGTTCAAATCAGAAGAAATAATAATTGCAGTTGCATCAGAATCATAAAGAAAAGATTCATATTTTGGATTCGCCAAAAAGGATATGCTTTCGTTTTTTCCTTCTTCAATCTTGTCAAATTTGGAAATGAAATCTGTACCATTTCCTTCAACTGTACCAGAAATTAATTGGGCTATTTGGTCTACAGTAAATTTCATGCAAGGATTACTTAAAATTAATTAGCATAATTTGCCTTGCAAATATACGCTCTTTGGACAACAAAAATAGTATTTTTTTACAATCTTACTCAATGCCTGAATGGTTGGAAGGTCAGATGCCTCCGTTAATTCGACCACTTGACCAAGTTTATCGACTATTTTTATCGTATTATCACCCTGAACATATGCTGCATTTGTTGTACTTCCTTCAATGGTGAAATAATTTAGTTCTTCATCAGAAATATCCCAATTTCTTCTGATTTCATTGATTATTTCACTTTTTCTTGATTTGGGTACCGGTTGAGCACCTAACTTACAGGTAAAGAGTTTTCTCTCAATAAATTGAGTACATAGATTTCTTAAAATTTTATCCTCAGCATGTTTCCAATTTTTGATAGCTGCCCAAATATCATGATCATCCAATTCAGCATAAGATTCAACTAATTCATTATTGGATGAAAATTCCTTCCAAGTATAATTTTTTGACAAAAATTGTTTTAAGGATTTGGAACCTTCTAAAATAATGCCATTTTCTAATAAATATTTAGCTCTATTTAGTATTTGAATCAACATGGTCTCTGCAGCAATCGCAGTTTTATGAAGATAAACTTGCCAATACATTAATCTCCTGGCCATCAAAAAATTTTCAATGGAATAAATTCCTTTTTCTTCCAATACTAATTGTTCCTCATGCAAATCAAGCATAGACAATAATCTTTCAGATCCAATAAATCCTTCTCTCACCCCGGTGTAAAAGGAGTCTCTTGAAAGATAATCTAAACGGTCAACATCTAACTGACTAGAAATTAATTGATTGAAAAACTTTCTAGGATACTTATTAGTGAACATTTCAATAGCTAAATTTAATTTTCCATTGAATTCTTCATTCAAAAGGTTCATGAACAATAAGGAAACTTGTTCGTGTTTAACATTTTGTAGCAAGGTGAATTCTAGAACATGCGAAAACGGACCATGGCCAATATCATGTAACAATATAGCAATTTCTGCAGCTTCTCTTTCTTCAGGACTAATGCTATAACCTTTAGCAATTAAATTATTTAAAGCCTGATCCATTAAATGCATAGCACCTAATGCATGGTGAAAACGAGTATGGTGGGCACCTGGATAAACGAATTCAGCTAAACCCAATTGCTTAATTCTTTTTAGCCTTTGAAAAAACCTGTGATCTATTAATTGAAGGATGAATGGATTGTTAATTTTTATAAATCCATAAATCGGGTCATTAATAATTTTAGTAGGGT